>Ga0074193_1000038_pt1 | contig 74070 bp, 76 predicted proteins | sample EPASupsiteHSE605_FD_64523 | JGI IMG/M metagenome (GOLD analysis project Ga0074193, IMG submission 64523) | Bioremediated contaminated groundwater from EPA Superfund site, New Mexico - Sample HSE6-05 | ecosystem: Environmental > Aquatic > Deep subsurface > Groundwater > Contaminated ...
ATAATCATCATTGTCCGTAAAAAGTGTCACCCCGGTGGAGAATTCCAGCGTGAACGATCCCCACGCTTTGGAGATGCCGATATCCGGCTTGGCCCACCAGCGATTGTTACCAAGGTTCACCAATTTGTCCTGATCATATTGACCAATGGGAGCAGACACCTGAATGCTTGCCCCGATAAGTACATCCTGTTGATAGGTGGAGAAATCGGCCAAGGACAAGGCTGGGGCGCCATAAAAATTGACCGTAAATCGGAAGCGCGGATCATTCAGCCCGGAAATGTGACGTTCACGTGCGTGACCATTGACCAGCGCACTGCCGGACAGCTCAGAATAGGGCAGGATGACATCGAACTTACCGGATTGGCCACACACATCCAATGCCCGGGCATAGGCCAGGATGCCGGTGTGCATTGTAAGTTCGGCGTCTTTGATCGGCGATGATGCGGCGGTTGCCAAACCTCCGTCTGTGTAAGTATACCCCATCAGGAGAAAATTGACTCCCACCGGTGTATTGACATAGGCCCGAGGTTCAATTTCACCTGCATCAGCCCTTACAATCACGAAGAGGAGCGCGATCAGTGCAGCCAGCAGGATCGGACGGAACATAGTAAATGGGGTTGGGCTAATATTGTTTCTCTCTCGATTGGTGAACCTTCTTCCAATAACTGTTGACTGGGAATCCCGCCTGGATTGAATCAATGACACCACTGCCTCTCACAAGGCACACCATCATTATTGCCATCCATCTTTGACACCCGGACAATTCCTCAAGATTAACTTCTGTCCCTAGCCCTGCCCTTTCCGGGCAATTTATCCCACAGCCGGATTTCTTTATGCTGATTGTTATTAAGAACAGTAATGGTGTCGCCATCAACAACGGATACAACCTTGGAGGGTCAGGAGAAGCAAGTGGCCGGTATGGCAAGTAGAAGGAAGATAAGGAGGGGGCAACGCAAGCAGGCCCCCTATCAGCGGAAGTAGTTATACTATATACTTCATCGGGAACGAATAGACAACCCTGGCAATATTACATATAACATTGTATAATCGTGATTAATTAACAAAGCCGTGGTGTCTCGCGCGCAAATTTAGCTACCTTATACGAATAGGCTGAGGAAACCCTTCAGCCATCCCCATTATCAGCCCCTTTGGCCCTCGTGGCCCTCGTGGCCCTCGTGGCCCTCGTGGCCCTCGTGGCCCTCGTGGCCCTCGTGGCCATTGGGGCTTTTCTTTTTCTAAGAAGACCACCATGAAAATCGACCCCGAGGAAGTCATCTACTCAATCACCATGCTCGACATTCTCCGCGCTCTGGAACGCCGTATTCCGCAACAGTTCGGACGGGGTGACAAGATGGGAAGAGGACCGTACGAAAAGAGCGGCATGTTGCGCGATAACAGCCTGCCCCCTAACAGGACGGTCAAGGAGCAGTTTGTGATCCCGGTCTATACTGATGAGACCAGGGACGGCAAACTGGTGCGGACAATTCTGACCAACGACTTTACGGTCGATGTGGAACTATGGTATCTGCCCTACGGTAAGAAGGACGATCCGGGCAACGCCCAGAAATGGTTTGCGGAAACGAGGCAGATGACTATTGCGAAGGGCGGCAAATAGCCGCATGACACTGAAGTGGCGTAAGCAGGTAAGCCGGCTCCCTTGCGAGTCGGCTTTTTTGTAAGACCGGATAGGCAATCTCACCGGTGGCATATTGAAAAAAATCATCGGTCGGCAAAGAGCTGCCCGGCATCAGTGCTGTCTCACAAATAGGTCGCAGTCGATGGTGCCGGCCATGGCGGTACCTCCTTTAAATCTTCTCCTGTCTACATCGCCTTGATCAGCCAGAGGCCGAGCTGCAGCACGATCAGGGCATACAAGCCGGCAACGACATCGTCGAGCATGACCCCCAGACCGCCGTGCAGGTGACCGTCGATCCAGCCGGCGGGAAACGGTTTTACGATATCAAAAAAACGAAAGAGAAGAAAGCCGGCGAGAGCGGCGGCCGGATGCGCCGGGACCAGGCTGAGGGCGATCAACTGGCCGACGATCTCATCGATGACCACGATGGACGGATCGGGCCGGTCGACGATTTTTTCCACGGCCCCGGCACTGAAGACACCGACGACAAAGAGTATCCCGGTGACGGAGAGGTAAGGGATGGCCTCCAGCCGGCCGATCAGCAGCCAGAGCAGCACCCCGACCGCGGAGCCCCAGGTTCCGGGGGCGACGGGCAGATAGCCGCTGTAGGCCCCGGTGGCGATGAACATCAACAAACGATCCATATCGGTGCAGAAAGAGGTGCAGGGGAATGGCGGTGAGCGGGCAGGCTCGGCCTCACTGGTTGTTCAGCAAAACGCCGCTGTCCCCGCCCTCGGTTGAAGGGAATGGATGGGAAGAGCGGGCCAGGTCGTTACTCAACAATCTTGTATCCCGCTGCTTGGAGTGATGGCCGGGTGTAGATAAAGAGCATCTCGACCGGCTCGGCAAAGGGGTTGTAAAACCAGTGCACCGCCCCGCGCGGGACGAACATGGTCTCGCCTTGGCGCATTTCCACTTCGGTCTCGTTCACCCCGCTGATCCCCTTGCCCGAGAGGATGTAAATCACCTCTTCCGCATCCTGGTGGACATGCTTTTTATGGGAAGCGGTTTTGGCTTCGAATTTACAGTAGGCAAAGGTGATATCTTCCGCGCCGACGGTCTTTTTATCGACAAGCACAATTCGTTGTGCATTGTCGAGATCCTTGATCGGTTCGTTTCTTCCGTCTTCAAGTCCAAGGACGTATTTCATAACTCGCTCGTCTGGTTGCATGGGTGGCGGCCGACCGCGGCATACACGGCCTGCAGCGGCACATGGTGCTTTTCGGCCACTGTTCGGCAGGCCTCGTATTCCGGGGTGACGATGGTGCCGGTCGGGGTGGTGATCTGCTTGGCCGGCAGCTCGCCCCAGGGGGTGGCGACGGTGATCGTCTCCCGGGGCAGGGTCATGCGCTGTTCCCGCCGCAGCCGCAGGCCGATGGTACTGGTCTCGCTGAACAGCACCGTGGTCAGGGCCAGACGGGTGGCCGGCTCCCCGATCACCCGCAGGAGAAAGCCCGGCCGCCCCTTTTTCATCTGGATGGGGATCAGGCAGACGTCCAGGGCGCCGGAGGTCATGAGCCGTTCACTGACATGGGGCCAGAATTCGGGATTGAGATCGTCGAGATGGGTTTCGATCACCTCGACCTCCTGGGCCTCGGCCACCTCGGCGCTTTGGCCGAGCAGCAGGCGCAGCAGGTTGGGCCGATGGTCGTGGCGGGCCATCGAGCCGGCGCCGTAGCCGGTGCGGGTCAGCAGCATCGGCGGCAGCGGGCCGAAATGGTCGGCCAGTTCCCGGACCAGGGCCGCACCGGTGGGGGTGACCAGCTCCTGGTCGAGGTCCTCGCCGTAGACCGGCACCCCTTCGAGCAATCGGCAGACCGCCGGTCCCGGCAGGGGGATCTCGCCGTGGGCGCAGGCCACCCAGCCGCGCCCCATGGGCAGGGGCGAGCAGACGAGCCGGTCGACGTGGAGATACTCCAGTCCCGCCACCGTGCCGACGATGTCGACCAGGGCGTCCACGGCTCCGACCTCGTGGAAATGAATGGCATCGACGGCGGTCCCGTGGACCGCGGCCTCGGCCTCGGCCAGACGGGTAAAGACCGCCAGGGCCTTGTCCCGCACCCGGGGAGGGAGAGCGGCCCGGCCCAGGAGGGATTTGATCTCAGGCAGGTGGCGATGTTCGTGGTGATGCTGGCCATGGGGATGACCATGGTGGCCGCAGGTCACCGTCATCCGGGTGGCGGCAAAGCCCTGCACGGTCTTGCGTTCCACGGTCAGGGAGAAATCGGGGAGCGGCAGCCCGGCCAGGATCTCGCGGAGGTAGCCTTCCGGCACTCCGGCAGCGAGGAGGGCGCCGAGGAACATGTCGCCGCTGACCCCGGAGAAACAGTCGAGATAGGCAAGGTTCATGAGCTGATCAGGGTGCCCGGGTCGATACGGGTGCCGCGGAGGCAGGTGGCAACGTCCATCCGCTTCTTGCCCTCGGGCTGGATTTCGTGAATGCGCAGACAGTCCTCGCCGGTGACGATCACCAGCCCCAGGTGGTCGGCGCGGCAGATCGTGCCCGGTGGCTCGGGAGAGCGGATGGGGACGATCTCGGGGGCGAAAAAACGAAAGCGTTTACCGTCGATAAACCCGTAGGCCGAAGGCCAAGGGTCAAGCCCCCGGATGAGGCAGTGGAGGCGGCTTGCCGGCAGGCGCCAGTCGAGCCGGCCCATCTCCTTGGTGAGCATCGGCGCCGCGCTGGCCAGGGCGTGCTCCTGGGGCCGCGGGGTGAGGTGGCCCTGTTTGAGTTGCGCGATGGCCGGTCCCAGAGTCTCGCCGCCCAGCCGGGCCAGCCGGGCGAACAGCTCCCCAGCCGTCTCCTGCGGCCCGATGGGGACCGGCACGGTCAGGAGGATGTCGCCGGTGTCCATGCCCGCATCCATCTGCATGATGGTGATCCCGGTCTCACGCTCGCCGTTGATCACCGCCCACTGGATGGGGGCCGCGCCCCGGTATTTGGGCAAAAGCGAGCCGTGGACGTTGATCGCCCCCAGGCGCGGCAGGTGGAGCAAGGTTTCGGGCAGGATCTTGCCGTAGGCGGTCACCACCAGGAGATCGGGCGCCAGTTGCCGCATCTGCTCGCAAAAGGGTTCGGTGCGCACCGACAGCGGCTGGAGCACCGGCAGGCCGTGCTGTTCGGCCAGCACCTTCACCGGCGGCGGGCTCAGCACCTTGCCCCGGCCGCGCTCCCGGTCGGGCTGGCAGACCACGGCCACCACCTGCTCCGGGCCGTCGAGGAGGGCCTGGAGCGAGGGCCCGGCAAAATCCGGCGTGCCCATGAAGACGATGCGGAGCGGGGCGCTCATTCCTGTTCCTGGAGGATTTTTTTCAGTTTCTTTTTATAGAGGGCGCGTTTGAGCGAGCTGAGCCGGTCGATGAACAGGGTGCCGAGGAGGTGATCGACCTCGTGCTGGATGATGCGGGCGTAGCGGTCCGAAGCCTCGAATTCCAGGGGATTGCCCTCCACATCCTGGGCAATGACCTGGATGGTGCGGAACCGTTTGACCTTGGCGTAACAGTCGATCACGCTCAGGCAGCCCTCGTCGTCGATGACGCTGCCCTCACCATTGGTGATCACCGGATTGACCAAGGTGATGTAGGTCCGTTCGTTTTCCGCGGTAGAACGGTCGACCACCACCACTTGCCGGGCAATGCCGATCTGGTTGGCCGCCAGGCCGACGCCGGGGGCTTGGTACATGGTTTCCGCCATGTCCTCGACCAGGGTGTGCAGTTCCTGGTCAAAGACGGTTATTTTTTCCGCCTTTTGCCGGAGCACCGGATGCGGATAGGTCAGGATCGTTCTGATGGCCATAATCTTGTGGGTCCTGGTGCGCAAGCACCGATTTGAAGCAAAAAAATACATTGTGGTATGTAATCAGTTTGCAGGGGAAAGTAAAGGTATGCGCGTCGTCTCCGCTAGGTCGGGTGCGGCGGCGTCTTGTTTTTCGGCGTTTTTTTGTGTAGGGTGCGGACCAAACCCTGGTCGTTTTCGCAACAAGCCGCGAGAACGACGTTCCTCGCTCCGTAACGCGTTGTTTTGGTGTGTCCCGGGTTTTTGTTGCAAGGGTTTTTGCGAGGTCGTCAACTTTTCGTGGGAGCGAGATGATCGAAAAAGAAGCGTTGACAGCGGGGCTCGGGTTGCTGCGGCAACCGGTCCTGCCTTTGGTGGGGATCGTCCAGTTTCTCTACCTGACCGGCGACTTTGCCACCGTGGCCGAGGTGATCGCGCAACTGCCCGAGGACATCGAGACCGGCTCCGCCCTTTACCGGGATGCGGCCGGCGATCTGGCACCGCACCTTGATCTGCTCCAGCCCTTGGCCGAGCTCAAGGCCGGCACGCCGCCGCGCGAGCGGGTGATCGCCATCGGGGGGCAGCCGGTGGACCCCATGACCGCGACCATGGCCCTGGTGGCCCAGCGCATCCTCACCCGGGAACTGGAGCGGATCAACAGCCTGCTCTGCGCGCCCTGCGGCTGCACCCTGTGCTGCGTCGGCCCGGAGGCGGACATGGCCCAACGCTATTTCGAGATCCCGTTGCAACCGGAGGAAGCGGTTTTATTCCCCCTGGAGCGGATCGACACCGAGGTCTCCAGGGCGTGCCGGGTTGACGATGAGCCACCGCTCCGGGTCGGCGGTCGCGACTTTTTCGATCGGCCGGACCCGGCGCTGATCCGCTGGCAGCCCGGCTGGAGCCTGATCCTGCCCAAGGCGAGCCGCTGCCCCCACCTGGAACCGTCAGGCCGCTGCCGGGTCTACCCCGACCGGCCCCGGGTCTGCCGACGGCCGCAGATCTTCCCCTATGTGGTGGAACGGTGCGACGACCAGGGGCAACCGGCCTATCGCCTGCGCCAGGCGCTGCTGGCGGTGGTGGATTGTCCCTATGTCCGGCTGTTGCAGGACGAGATCGCTGCCTATGCGGCGGCCTGCGAGCTGGAGATGATATTTCGGCGGAACAAGGCCTGAAACGAGAGTCTTGGGCAAAAGCCCTGAGCAGTTATCGCGGACCCGGTTCTTTGGAGATCAAGGAATGCCGGCTGCCCGCCTCCGCGGGGATGACGACAAGACGTGCCATCCGCGATTTTGCAAGAGGCCCAAGTGTGATGACCAAACTTCACAGTCAAACGAGCGGTTATGAATAGCATCGGCATTCTCTGCGTTCTCCTCTCCTACCTCCTGGGCGCCATCCCCTTTGGCCTGCTGGTTTCCCGTGGCAGCGGCATCGACATCCGCACCCAGGGGAGCAAGAACATCGGCGCCACCAATGTGGCCCGCCTGCTCGGCAAGAAGATGGGCGCCTTGACCTTGGCCCTGGATATGTTCAAAGGCTATCTGCCGATGTTCGTCGCCGCCCTGCTCCTGCAAAATGGCCCCAACCGCGACCTGTTCATCGCCCTCTGCGGTGCGGCCACCGTTCTGGGGCACATGTTTCCGGTCTACCTGCGGTTCAAGGGCGGCAAGGGGGTGGCCACCGCCTTGGGCGCCTTTCTCTATCTGGCGCCGCTGGCGGCGGTCGGTTGCCTGCTGGTCTTTGTCGTCAGCGTGTACCTGTCCGGCTTTGTCTCCCTCGGTTCGTTGCTCGGCTCGGTCTCGATCCTCGTCTGGCTGCTGGTGCTCCAGGTCCCGGCCTGGAAACTGGGGCTGGCCGCCTTCATCGTCCTGCTGATCTGGATCAAGCATGGACAGAACATCGGCCGCTTGCTGCACGGCACCGAAAAGAGCTGGCAGAAAAAGGCCTGAGGATGAACGTCAAGGAGTGGCAGGCCATCGAACAGGCCAGGGAGGTGCTGGGGCTTCCCGAGCGGGCGACCCTGGCCGAGATCAAGTACCGCTACCGCCGCCTGAGCAAGCTCCATCATCCGGATGCGACCGGGGCCGGCGGGGAGGGCGAGCAGATGTACCGCATCACCGCGGCCTACGAGCTGTTGATGCGCTATTGCAACGAGTACCGGTTTCCCTTGCAACGGGAGGATGCGGGGGACGAGGGAGTCAATATCTACGACCCCGAGGACTGGTGGCAGGCCCGGTTCGGTCAGGACCCGCTGTGGAGCGGCAGGAAAACCCGGCGGCGCTGATCGGTTTGATTGAATCCGGTTGGAGTGGATCAGGGGTCGAGCGGTTTTTTCAGCGGCCCGGGGCACGGTTGCCAGGCAGCGGCAAAGGCGGCGCAGTAGTCCCGGACCAGTTGCTTGCGGGCCGGCAGGCTCAGCAGCCAGTAACAGGGGCTGAGCATCAGAATACGGATGGCTTGCTTCGGCGTCATGGTTCACCCTCCCTGGCAAACGAGAATCTTTCCTGATTTGCTTATCGGCCGTTTGGTCGAAGGGGTTTAGCGGGAGATGGTTCGATTGGAAGACGGTCGAGGGTGAGCGATAACAATTCGGTTTTTAAAAAGCTAAAGACCTCAAAGGCTACAGCCTCATCAACCTAAAGAGGCACAAGGAGTACGGGGATGCAGATTCCTCAACTGATCAAGGCACGCAGTCCGTTCGTTTCCCTGGAATTTTTCCCGCCGAAAAAGCAGGAGGAGTGGCCGGGCTTTCTTGAAGTGGCCCGGGAACTGGGGCAGTTGCGGCCGTTGTTCGCCTCGGTGACCTACGGCGCCGGCGGCTCCACCCAGTCCAACACCCTGGAGATCTGCGAGCGGCTGATCGCCACCTGCGGTTTTGAGATCATGCCCCATCTCACCGGGGTGACGGCCAACAAGGAGAAGATCGACGGCTTCCTGAATGCGATCAAGGGGTTGGGGATCGACAATGTCCTCGCCCTGCGCGGCGACCGGCCCGCCGGCTATACCGGCACCGATGCCGAACTGTTCGCCGCCTTCCCCCATGCCTCGGATCTGGTGCGCTATATCCGCGAGCGTCATTCGGACCTGGCCATCGGCGTGGCCGGGTTCCCCGAGGCCCATGCCGAGGCCTCCTCCTTTGCCGCCGATCTGGCGGTCATGCGGCGCAAGGTGGCGAGCGGTGCCGATTTCATCATTACCCAACTCTATTTCGACAACCGGGTCTATTTCGATTACGTCGAACGGTTGCGGACCTTGGGGGTGACGGTGCCGGTGGTGCCGGGCATCCTGCCCATCCGCAGCCTGGCCTCGCTCAGGTTCGTTCTGGAGATGTGCAATGCCCGCATTCCCGGTCGGCTGATCAACTCCCTGACCAAGGCCCACGAGCAGGGTGGGGCTGCGGCGGTTTACGAGATCGGCGTCGCCTATGCCCGACAGCAGGTCAAGGGCCTCCTCGATGGCGGCGCTCCCGGCGTCCACCTCTACACCCTCAACAAGGCGGACATGTGCCTGGCGGTCATGGACGGCCTGTTGTAATCCCCTGCCCCGCCAACCGCCGCAACATCACCCGCACCCGGTAGCCGAGCAACAAGGCCGCGGTTGCCAGGGCGCAGATCAATCCTATCCAGAAGCCCTGGGGGCCCGGTTCCAAGCCCCCCAGGCGCGCCAATCCCAAGCCATAGCCCAACGGCAGGCCGATCCCCCAGTAGGCGGTCAACATCAGCAGCAGCGGCACCCGGGTGTCCTTGCAGCCCCGCAAAATGCCGCCGCAGTTGACCTGGAACGCATCCGGTATCTGAAAGATGGCCGCGAACACCAGCAGGGAGACGGCCAGTGCCCGGACAGCCGGGTCACCAGTGTACAGCGCGGCGATTTCATGGGCAAAACCAAGAATGAGCAGACCGGTGAGGACCGAACCGGACAAGGCCAGGACCAGACCGGTGCGGACAATGCGGGCCAGCCGCTTAACCTGTCTACGGCCGATGGTGAAGCCGATGCGCACGGTCAGGGCCATGGCCAGGCTGTAGGGCAACATGTAGAGCTGCGAGGCGAAATTGAGGGCGATCTGGTGCGCCGCCACCACCTGCGCCCCCAGCTTGGCGATGAACAGGGCGATGACGGTGAAGATCGAGCACTCGACGAACAGGGTCAGTCCCAGCGGCACCCCGAGGCGGAGAAAGGCGGCCGGGGACGATGCCTGTGTTCCGGTCGTGTGGCCTTTCAGCGCAAAAATGTGCTCGGTGCCGGCGATCCGGCTTTTTTTGAGGAGCAGGGCCATGCATCCCAGCATGGCCAGGATCGACAGGGCAGTGGCCCAGCCGCAGCCGACGCCGCCCAGGGCCGGCAGCCCGAGGTGGCCGTAGATCAGCAGGTAGTTGGCGACGATATTCACCGCCAGGCCGAAGAAACCGGCGAACATCGACAGCCGGGGCTTGGCCAGGCCGTCGCCGCCGTTGCGCAGGGGAAAAAAGATGCCGGCCAGTGGCAGGCCCCAGGAAATGGCAAACAGGAAGCGACCGGTGATCGGAATCACCTCGGGGCTGACCCCCATCCAGGCCATCAAGGGGCGCATCGACCAGAGGACCGGCATAAGGAGCAGACCGGTGACCAGGCCGATGACCATGCCCTGGCGGATGGCATGGCGCACGGCCGCGCCGTCGCCCCGGCCGTGTGCCTGGGCCACCAGCGGGGTCACGGCGCTGAGCAGGCCGATCAGGAAGAGGTAGATCGGGAAGAAGATCGAGGAGCCCACCGCCACTGCCGCCAGATCGACCGCGCTGACCCGGCCGGCCATGACCGTGTCGACAAAGCCCATGGCGGTTTGCGATACCTGGGCTAGAACCAGGGGCCCGGTCAGCCGGAGGAGGATACCGGCCTCGTGGAGGGAGGGGGCATGTAGTTTCATACTAAGGCGCGGACGCGTTTCAGGCATTCGGGAGTATCCACGCCGGAGCCTGCCGGAGAAACTTCGAAGACTCGGATACGGTAGCCAGCGGCAATCAGGCGCAATTGCTCCAGCTTTTCAGCTTGTTCGATCATTGGCTGGGGCAATGTGGCATACGCTTCCAGCACTTCACGCCGGTAGGCGTATATGCCGACGTGCTTCAGGTAGCGGGCAACCTCATGGCTGCGGGAGTACGGAATAGGTACGCGGCTGAAATACAAGGCGTCGTTCTTTTCTGTCAACACTACTTTCACGGCGTTGGGGTTGGTCGCCTCTTCAGGTGGCATAGGGTGTCAGTGGCAGAATAAAACCGTACCAAAAATGGCGATGAAAAGTGTACCACCTCCGCCGGCTGCCTATCCTCTTGAGAGAGGAGGTGGCAGCCATGATCACCATGGAGGAATCCTGGGTAGCTCTTGGGATGCAGATGGCCCGGATGGTGGTGACGTTCTTTCCCCAATCGGCCTGGTTCTTGATCATTCCCACTTGCACCGAATCGTCTGCCCCTATCCCCCTGGGCCAGCACACTCGCCCCGGTGACCGAGTCATAGGCATGCAAATACACCTGTTCATACTTCACGGATTTCCATAATCGTTCAACAAAAACATTGTCCCGCCAGGATCCGCGACCATCCATGCTGATCCTGCACCTCTGTCTTCAACCGCCTTGACGAATTCGGCGGCGGTAAATTGGCTGCCTTGGTCGGTGTTGACGATCTCCGGAGAGCCATGGCGATTGAACGCTTCCTGCAGCACATCAACCGCATGGCATGCCTCCAGGGTGATCGTGATCTTGGCGACCAGCACTTTCCGGCTGGTCCCAATCAACAACGGCGACAAGGTACACAAACCTTTCGCCATTGGAATATAGGTTGTGTCCAGCGCCCAGACCTGATTGGATCGGGCGATGGTCAAGCCGCGCAGTAGATAGAGGTAAATCTTGTGCCCGGGGTGTTTCTTGCTGGTTTCCGGCTTTCGATACAAGGCCTCAACGCCCATGCGCTTCATCAGCGTGCCGACATGCGTACGGCCTACCGCACAACCGGCCCGGTTGAGTTGATCCCGAAGCATGCGGGAGCCCCCTAAAAGGATGCTCCAGGTGCAGTTCGTCGATGCGTCGCATGAGCTCCAAATCGGCAGCGCTGACCGGGCGAGCCTGATAATAGACGCTGCTGCGGCTGATGCTGGCAACCTGAAAAGAGTATCTGTTCCCCAAAGCCCCTCCAGCTGGAGGGGCTTTGGCTTTTGGAGCGGAAGAGGGCAAAAAGAGATCATTTCTGGGTCATTTTCTGTGGCAGATCCGAAACCAACGATACCGATTTTTTCTGCCGGGATGGGAAGGGTGTAACTTTAGGCTCGCTAACCGCTTTCACTCTTGGTATGCCTCTGCCGGACGAACCAATATCCAAGTGGCGGGTGGCAGAATGATGAACGAAGATCCAAGGGAAGAAAGACCGCTTGTGGTCCATACCGACGCGAGTCGTGTTTGGGGCGGACAGGAGATTCGAGTCCTGACCGAACTCAGGGAAATGCGCCGGCTCGGATTTCGCGTCGGCCTGATCGTTCCTGTTGATTCCGAACTGGCGAGACGGGGGGCAGCCGAGGGCTTTCCCATCCACGGGGTCGCCTCTTTCAAGAAACTCAATCCCTGGTCCTGGCTGAAGTTGTTCCGGGTCATTAAAGCGATCAAACCAACGGTGCTCAACACCCATTCTTCCGAGGATTCATGGATGGCCGGTGCCGTTGCTCGTCTTTGCCGGGTACCGCTGATTATCCGTACCCGCCACGTCCTGGCGCCGATCTCTTCGGCGCTGAGTTATGCGTTCTTTCCCCACGTCATCTTTACGTGCAGCAGGGCCATAGCCGACCAATTGGCCGCGCAGGGTGTTTCTTCCGAGAAAACCGTGGTCCTTTCGACCGGCAACGACGAAGCTCGGTTTCGTTTCTCCCCGGAAAATCGGCAAAAAATCCGGCGGGAGTACGGAATCGGCGACAAGGAAATCCTGGTGGGGAACGTCGGCTTTCTCCGGCATTATAAGGGGCACCGTTTCATTATCAAGACAGCGGCGTCCATGCCGAGCAACTACCGATTCATGATCGTCGGCGGGGGCGAGGAAACACGCTCCTCGCTGCAAAGGCTGGCTCGCGAGCTGGGGGTCGAAAACCGGGTGGTTTTTACCGGTCACCAAGAACAGCCGGAGCAATTTTTGAGTGCTTTTGACGTCTTCTTCTTCTCCTCATACGAGGCGGAAGGAGTCTCGCAGGCCTTGATCCAAAGTCTGCTCAACGGGCTCCCCGTCTTGGCCTGCCGGATACCGTCGACCATGGAGCCGCTCAGTCATGTCGAGGATTACCGGCTGGTCGACTACGATGATGTCCCCGCCGCCAGCCAAGGGTTGACTGAATTGGCCTGCTTGCCGCTACGTGACCCGGAGCGGATGGCACGACAACACCACATCATCGCCAGTCGTTACGGTCTCCATGGGATGGTCGATATATTGGTGGCCACCTATGGCCGGTATGGAATACGAACGCTCTGCCGGTAACATGGTGTTGACCGCATCGGGACTAAACGCCCTGACGCTTTATCAATCGTTAATACTGCTTTCCTTCGATGTTTTTCCTCAATTGAGCGATTTCAAGACCAAGAGCGACGCACTGCTTCCCATCCATGCATTTATCGGCATCCAACATCTCAAGATAGTGGTCTAAAGAGTGTGAACCTTTCTTCAAATGGACGACCCAGGATTTTTCCGGCTGATTATAAGTCACGTTAATATCAATGCCACACTTGCCTATATCAGGATAAATTGAGGTAATCCGCTCGCACAATTCATTATCGCTGTACATGATGCACCTCCGGCTTCAATGAAGAGGTTGGTTATTTATTCAACAGTAGGGTTCCATGATATAATGCTTACCATCCAAGCTGACAAAATGAACACCGTCTTGTTTGGGTAATCCGGCTATTTTCCACGCCTTTTCCGGATTGATGAATTGCTCATTCACACATGATTTTGGCTGATGAGTGATTCGGCAAACATTATTCAGTATCGGGAATACCTTGTACTTGAGGAAGTACTCCCTCATAAACCGGATAATGTCCATTTGTTCCTTCGATAGCGAGATGAATCCTTCCTGAGAGGCCAAGGCCATTGCAACCTCTTCATCCCAATCCCCCTGATTGACGAGGTATCCGTTTTCATCAACGAGTATCTTTTTTTCTTTGAACTCAAGTGTTGCCATGTCACACCCCCAAAGAAACCAGCAACAATAATAAATCTGAATTGCCCGCGGCAGGTTTCGCGGCAGATCACTTTTTTATGTTTTTAAACATAATCATTATTAGATTCATAACTAGATGAAGAGGCGTTTTGTTTTTCGCGATTGGCGCACCAAACTATCGGAGGTGTCCCCGTTGGGGTGATGGATTTCGAGAATCGGATGGTCAGATGGGTCGTCGGAGCGGCTTGACAAGGAACCCTGCGATGGAAAGGGTAGTATTTGCATGAAACCCGCAACGACATGCATCTGATGCACAGGTTTGAGCGGCCGTATCAGAGTCTCTGGAACTCTGGAGTCCGGATTCGATCAACTCCAACCGGATTGGGGGAGTCTCTCATGAACACTTCATATAAATATTCGCGGCTTTCCAAAGACGACGCAGCATTGGCGCTAGTTGACCATCAAGCAGGCCTGATCTCATTGGTCCAGGATTTTACGCCCAGTGAGTTCAAGAACAACGTGTTGGCCGTGGCTGCCTGCGGCAAATATTTTCAACTGCCGACCATACTCACCACCAGTTTCGAGAACGGCCCGAATGGGCCACTGGTGCCGGAACTTAAAGAAATGTTTCCGAATGCGCCCTATATTGCGCGGCCTGGGAATATCAATGCCTGGGATAATGAGGATTTCGTCAATGCAATCAGGCAAACCGGTCGTAAGCAACTCATCCTTGCCGGTGTGGTCACAGAAGTGTGCGTTGCCTTTCCCGCCCTTTCCGCCGTTGAGGCGGGATATGACGTCTTTGTTGTTACAGATGCCTCGGGCACGTTTAATGAGGTAACCCGCCATGGCGCATGGTTGCGGATGCAAGCGGCCGGTGTCCAGTTGATAAATTGGTTCGGCATGGCCTGTGAGCTGCACCGCGACTGGCGCAACGACATTGAGGGGCTGGGGACGCTCTTCTCTAACCACATTCCCAACTACCGAAATTTGATGACAAGCTATTTCAGCAGAACATAGCAACGTCGGGCGGTAATTCAAACAGCGGAAATGCAGATGTGGGGTTACGAAGTGTCGTAGCCCCTGAAGTATAACGGTCGGGGCGAAATGATAAAACCCCGACCTCCCTCCTGCTCTGTCTTTGTGCTTTTCCAGTCAACAAAAGAAGGCTCTTCCTCCTTCCCGTAGTCTGGCGGCAATTAATTATTATTATCACTCTCCGTTTTTACTATTGCCAGCACCCTAACATTGCTTATTTTTAAGTGCACACGGGCATGTTCAATATGCTCTTTTATCAAACACTCCGAAATTGGGAGGTGGCATGATGAAACTTCACCGTCTTTTTAGTCTACTTTTTTTAATTTTTGGCATGACTTTTTTTGTTTCCAATGGATTGGCAGCGCATAATACACCTACTCATGGTCCCATGGGGGCAATGAAGGCTGACGCGGCGGCTAAAAAAGCCTTTGAAGAAGGCAAAATGCTTCCGGATCACACCTATTATTACCTCGGAGGTTCCATCGTCGAACCTGATTCGGTGATTGCGATTAAGAAGGGATTCACCTTGCGTGACTCAAAAGTTTGGTCCAAGGTTGAAGACATGTCGGATAAGGTTGTCAGGGGATGGCTGCAGGCTTGGAAAAACGATGGTCACGCTTTTTCTGATTTGAATGGAGGCGTTTTGCTTGCCCCTGATGGGGCGCAGGTGGGAATCTGGTATTCACATTATCCCGGGAGTGCTGTAATGATGCCAAAGCCTGGGGTGCTTGATGTCTTCCAGCCTCATCCCGACGTTGGAAGCCGCCCAGGCCAGGGTGCCTGAAAACCGGAGCATTCCAATAAGCCGGTAACGGCACTCAAGAGAAACTGCGGGTGATCCGTGGCGTTCGCCTGTAGTTTCTTCTCTGGTCGTAGACAAATCGGGCAGAAAAAATAAAAAATTATTGTTTTCTTGAGTGGCCGAAGTGACTCATGAGACTGTCGCTTCGGCTTTATTTTTCTGTATCTTATTTTGGGAAAACAGCCGGATCGGTGAAGACCCAATCGCGAGCCTTCACAGGCGTATGGCAGCTTATGCAGCTTTGCGGCCCCTGATTAAAAGGCTTTTGTTCAAGTCCCAGCCATCGTGCCCAACCCCAACCATAAGTTTCGGCATATTTCTTTGAGTCCTTGAGCATGAACTCGGCATGAACTAAATTGCCGGGGACTATTGCTTCCTTCCAGTTTTCCAACTGAACATCTTTCCAGACCACCTTGCCTAAGATAGCCCCATCAGGCCAGGGATTGATACTCCCTGATCGAGCGGCTTTCACCGCGATATCGTTGCCCAATATCACACGAATCGTATTGTTGTCCGTTCTATGAGACACAGCGATGGTGCTCCAATTTTGCCAGGCCGCCGGATAAGCTATTCCATTTGATGACGCAGGTGTTTGTTCAGTGGCATGTGTCAGAGGAAGGCATGCGATGAAAAATAAAACAATAATCATGCTGAAGCTTCGCATTGAATTATCTCCTTTAATTTATTTTTCGTTAATGTAACTTGCGATATAACCGACTTCCTTATCTTCTCTACAAAAGTATTACAAAAATTCCTCTTGTTGGCAAACTTTTGTTGAGATAGCTGACAAAATGCCATCTTGTTGATTTTGTTATCATTGCTTTTATAAGTTTCTGTGCCTATTCCGGTGAAGTCGGCCACGCATTCCAGTCGAAGTCGGCCGGGCATTCCGGTGGAAGCCGGCCACCGGTTCCGGTGATTCCGGCCACCCTGTCGGAGCGTAGCGACGCGGTTGCTTATTGTGTCTCTACTTGCTGTCTTGTTGTACTGTCAACGGGGTCTTTTTCCGCATCGATCCTCCTTTGAGTTGCAGGGTGTGGGCATTGTGGACTAGCCGGTCAAGGATGGCGTCTGCCGTGGTGGGGTCGCCGATCTGTTCATGCCAGTGCTCGACCGGCAACTGGCTGGTGACCAGTGTGGAGCGCAGACCGTGGCGATCCTCTAAAATTTCTAAAAAATCATAGCGTTGTTCCTTCGCAAGCGGTGCCAGACCGTAGTCATCGAGGAGCAGCAGGTCAGTTTTGGCGAAGGTGGCCAGGAGCTTGATGTAGCGGCCGTCACCCCTGGCCAGGGCCAGATCGGCAAAGAGGCGGGCAATCCTGAGATACAGGACGCTGAACCCTTCCCGGCAAGCGGTATGGGCAAGGGCGCAGGCCAGGTACGATTTGCCCACGCCGGTGGGGCCGGTGATGAGCAGGTTCTGTTTCTGCTTGATCCATTGGCAGGTGGCCAGTTGCAGCACCTGGGACCGGTCCATGCCACGGGGGTGCTTGAAATCGATATCTTCAACAACGGCATTCTGACGGAGTTTGGCCTTGCGGAGCCGGGTCTGCATCTGCCTGGTCTGGCGGAGATCGCTCTCCCGGTCGACCAGCAGGCCAAGTCTCTGTTCAAACGACAACTCGTTGAGTTCCGGCTGTTGCCACTGCTGCTTCAGCGCCTGGACCATGCCATGCAATCGGAGTGATTCCAGTTTATCGAGGGTGGGATGAGTCAACATGGCGCCTCCTTACTGCACCGTGGGGTGGTAATAGTGAGGGCCGCGGATATTATCATGCACCACGGGGTTCTGTGCCACCTCTTCCACCTCATTGGCCTTGTCCAGACCATTTTTGAGGATGGAGTCAATGCTGCGGAAGGAGACCGCACCGATGACCAGCGCCCGGCCGCAGGCCAGCTCCAGCCGGTGATTGCCATAGCTCTTTCCTAAACGAAGAATGCCCATCAGGCTGCGATAGGCCTGCTGGGGATGGACGCGGGAGGCCAGGATTTTTTCTGTGAGTTGCGTGGTCAGGGGGCCGATCTTGGCTGCCCAGCGGAGAAACCGTTCCGGGGTCCACTGCTGATACTGCCGATGCGACGGCGGCATGTGCTCGGTTACCGTGGTGTGGCGGCCTTTGTCCCGGCTCCGTTGATGGCTGGCAACCCGTTGCCCCCGGTCAAAACATTCGATCACCGACACGGTGATGCGGATGTCGAGCCGCTTTTTCACCAGCCGCGAGGGCACGCTGTAGTAATGGCCGTCCACCTCGACATGATAGTCGATATGTACCGTGGCCTTCTTCCATAGGGCAAACTCGTACGCTGTAGCCGGCAAAGGTTTGAGGGCCGGTTGGTCGAGGCTTTCGAACAGGCTCTGCCGAGAACCGGGAAGTTTCTGGAAGGGTTTGCAGTTGAGGACTTGCAGCTGTTGGCCAATAGCCCGGTTCAGCTCCGTCAGGGAAAAAAACCGCTGGTGCCGCAACTTGGCCAGGATCTGCCGTTCAACGATCTGAACGGCGGTCTCCACCTTGGCTTTGTCGCGTGGGGCGCGCACCCGCGCCGGAACAATCGCCACACCGTAATGCGTGGCCATGTCCTGGTAGGTAGGATTCAACTCCGGCTCGTAGCGGCAGGTTTTGCTCACCCCGCTTTTGAGGTTGTCCGGAACCACCACCTCCGGAACGCCTCCGAGAAAAGCAAAGCAGCGCACATGCGAACCGATCCAGTCCGGCAATCCCTGGCTCCAGGTCGCTTCGCAGTAGGTCAGGTTGCTGGCCCCCAGGGTGGCGACGAAGATCTCCGCCTTGCGGATCTCACCGGTCCGTGCATCCACCACTTCCATGGTCTGGCCGGCATAATCGACGAACAGCTTTTCACCGGCACGGTGCTCCTGCCGCATCACCGGGTCGACCGTGCCGCGCCACCGTTCATACTGCTGGCAAAACCAGCTGTATTGGCATCCCTCCGGATGCTTTTCTTTGTACTCCTGCCACAGCAGGGCCAGGGTTACACCCTTATGGCGCAGTTCCCGCTGCACTGCGACCCAGTCGGGTTGCGGCCTGATCTGTTGCCGTTCGGGACTCACCGAGGGAAACAGTCGTTGCTCTAACTTGGCCTCATCCAGTCCGTCAGGCAACGGCCAGGAAAAACCCGCTGCCTGGGCACGCAGCAGGTAATCCGCCACCGTGCTCCGGCTTATCGACACACTCAGGGCCACCTCGCGATTGCTCAGCCCGTGGCCATACTTTAACCGCAGTATTTCGTAAATCTTGCGCATGGATAACCTCTCCGCCGGCATCTTGCCCTCCTCTGAAAAAGGAGATCAGATACCAGTCATTATCCCGCGCCGCTACCCACTCAACAGGGTGGCCGAATTCCTCCGGAATCAGTGGCCGCTTTCCACCGGAATACCCGGCCGGTTTGAAACGGAATCAGTGGCCGGATTCGAACGGAATCGGTGGCCGACTTGCTCCGGAATACGCAGGCATCCCGGCTGCTACTCCATAAAACGATGCGCCCAAGGGCATAGGGCGTCACCTCGGTGGATGCCGCGAAACCGCCTTTTATCAATTCCTGAGGAAAGGCAACGTCAGCCGAAAAATAGAGATCGTAGGGAGCCCCTTGCTGAATTTGTGTGTGAGCTTTCCCAGAAGAGCCGTATATTACTTCGACCTCTTCCGTCGGATGAGATTTTTTGAACGCGGTGACGACTTCGTCCAGGGCAAATTTCAAATCGGCAGCCGCCGCGACGGTAATTTTTTCCGCATGGGCCGCCGAGGCGACCAGCAAAACGGAACAGATCAGCATCAAGGTTTTAAAGTTGTTTTTCATGGTCTTTTCCTCTTAGGGGAATAAAAGTTATAGGGTGTAGCCATAGGAACGGATAATACCTTTGACTGTTTCGTTTTGCAGATAGTCAAGCAGGGCTCTAGCGGCGGGATTCTCCGTGCCCCGCTTGAGTAGGACAGCATCCTGTTTGAGCTGCGGGTAGAGATCAGGAGGCACCATCCAGTAGGAACCGGCGGCATAGTGGCCATCCTTATAGATTTGCGAGAGAGCGACAAAGCCCAGTTCGGCATTGCCTGTGACAACGAACTGATAGGTCTGGGTAATGTTCTCTCCAAGCACCAGCTTGGGCGCAAGGGCTGAGTACACGCCAAGCTTATTCATAACTTCGACGGCAGCTGCCCCGTACACGGCCAGCTTTGGATTGGCGACGGCAAGATACTTGAATGCACCATGATTCAATACCCCGCCTTGCTCATCAATAAGCCCTGGTTGAGCACTCCAGAGGACGAGCTTGCCTATAGCGTAGGTGAACCGACTGGCGGCTATAGCCAAATCGTCTTGTTCAAGACGACGGGGTGTTTCTTCGTCTGAGGAAATCAGAACGTCGAAGGGTGCGCCGTTCTTTATTTGGGCATAAAACTTGCCCACCGTGCCGTAGGCAACCACCGCTTTGTGTCCCGTTGTCCGCTCGAAAGCAGGGACAATCTTTTCCATAGGGCCGGTAAAATTGGCGGCCACCGCCACTTGCACCTCAGCTCCATGCGCCGTGGCACCGACCATGGCCACAAATAAGGGGATGGCTGATTTCCAAAACAGCTTCATCGCATCTACTCCTAGTGAAGGTTGAATAATGCCATATCGGACGCACCTATCGCCCGACAGTTAAAGACGTCACTTGCCCTGTTTAAGCAAGAGAGGTGCCATGTTGTGCTCGTATGAGCGATGACACTTTTAACTATTGATATTACAATTGAAAAAACTCATTTTCATGAAAAAAATTCGTCTTCAGGCAAAGCGGCTGGAATATATGATGTATGTTTATAAACGTCAACAATTGTCGTGTACACGACAAAATTGCACTTTTGTGGTCAAATTTGTAGCCCACTGACTCTCAGGGTACAGCGATAAAACAGGTATGGTTATGAATCCCAAAAAAGACGGCGTGCTCTGCAACGTCAAAGCGATTCGTATCGCCAAAGGATTTGCTCAAAAGGAATTGGCTGAACGGGTGGGGATCGGTAGGCAGGCTGTTTACGACATGGAATCCGGTCGCTATGTGCCGAATACCGTGGTGGCGCTACGCTTAGCCAAGGAATTGGGATGTAAAGTTGAAGATCTTTTTCAAATGAAAGACAATGACGAGGAACATCCGGTCACCCTTGCAGAAAATATTGACCGGCCCGGAACCAGGCTGTCGGTCGTCCGTATTCATAACCGCCTCGTGGCCTACCCCCAGGACGGCAGATGGTTGTTAAGCGAGGGGTTTCATTCCGCCGATGGCCTGCTGGAACAGGCAGGCCGTAAGGTGCGGATGGTTCAGGATGAGGAACGGTTGGAGAAAAGAATCCTACTCCTGGGCTGCGATCCCGCTTTTTCTATTCTCAACGCCCATGTCACCCGATACGGCAAGGGCGCGGAACTCCTGTGCAGGTTTGCATCGAGCCATCGGGCGCTGGCTGGATTACAAACGGGACACGCGCATCTCGCGGCGGCTCATCTGCACAACACAGGGCCGAAAGAGGCCAATGTGGAACTGGCGAAAACTGTCTTGAGAGATTCCAAAGCCCTTGTGATGGGGTTTTCGCTCTTTGAGGAGGGGCTGATGGTGACGCCCGGCAACCCCTACGGCATAACGACCGTTGCCGATCTGACCAAGAAAGGGGTACGATTCGTCAACCGCGACCATGGCGCTGCCATTCGGGTTCTTCTTGATGATCAGTTGAACAGATTCGGCATACCGACAGATAAAGTCGATGGATACGACAAGGTAGCCTCGAGTCATGTAGAGGGGGCGCAAATGGTTGCTTTCGGGTTGATCGACGCGGCCCTGGGTCTGCGTGCTATAGCCACAACTTACCAGTTGGATTTTGTTCCCATACAATTTGTCCGCTGCGATCTCATTATTCCACACGATTTTCTCGAGCTTCCGGCGATCAAAATACTGCTCGACGTGCTGCAAACAAAAGCATTACGCCAAGACCTCTCGTCCCTGCCCGGTTACGAACCCTCGATGATGGGCAAAGTTATTGGGGAATTCTAGATGTGAACGCAGAATTCCAAATAAATCGTACTTTAATCCCTTCCGGTTATATTCCAGCTGGAACCTGTTTTTTACATATGGCCAGCTTGTCAATTTGAAGTATACCCTAACCTGATGTCAGGAAGGGTCGCGCTAAACGTCAGAATAGAGTTTGTTTTGCTATTTATTGACACATTCCGCCAAAGGCAATAGAGTTCAACCTGACACTACACCCCTTTGGAGGAGACATCTTGCAAGGCCAACGCGTCGGCTACGTCCGCGTCAGCAGCTTCGACCAGAACCCGGAACGCCAACTAGAACACATCGAAGTCGGCAAGGTATTTACCGACAAAGCCTCAGGCAAAGACGTCCAGCGGCCTGAGTTGGAAAGACTGCTTGCCTTCGTTCGCGAAGGCGACACCGTGGTGGTGCACAGCATGGACAGACTGGCACGCAACCTTGATGACCTGCGCCGTATCGTGCAGGGACTGACTCAACGGGGCGTGCGCATGGAGTTCGTCAAAGAAGGTTTGGCTTTCACCGGCGAAGACTCTCCGATAGCCAATCTCATGCTGTCGGTCATGGGAGCTTTCGCCGAATTTGAGCGAGCCTTGATCCGCGAGCGGCAACGTGAAGGTATCGCGCTCGCCAAGCAGCGTGGAGCCTATCGTGGCCGGAGAAAAGCACTATTGCCTGAACAGGTGGCCGAGTTGCGGCAGCGAGTAGCTGTCGGTGAACAAAAAACCATACTGTCCCGCGAGTTCGGCATCAGCCGTGAGACTCTGTATCAATACCTGAGAAAGGATGCCTGACAATGCCACGTCGCAGTCTGTTGACGCCCGCTATATGTTGACGCCCGCTGAACGCATCAACCTTATTGCCTTCCCAACATCTGACACCGAACTCATTCAACATTATGCATTTTCGGAACCCGACTTGTCGGCCATCCGTCAACGGCGTGGCAATCACAACCGGCTCGGTTTTGCGGTACAGTTATGCTATCTTCGCTATCCCGGCTTGGCACTGCCAACCGACGATGAACCTCCCTCACAAATATTGGCTATCGTCGGCCAGCAATTGCACATCGAGCCAAGTGTTTGGTCGCAGTATGCCCAGCGGTCGGTGACCCGACGTGAGCACCTGGCTGAATTGCAGGCTTGGCTGAACCTGACTCCATTCTCCCTTGCAGATTACCGGCGTTTTGTTCATCAGCTCGCTGAGTTGGCCCAACAGACCGACCGGGGTATCGTGCTTGCCGAAACACTGGTTGAAATGCTGCGACAACAGCACATCATTTTGCCAGCAATCGATGTCATTGACCGATTATGTAGTGAAGCACTTACGCGCGGCACACGCCTTGTGCATGCTGCACTGACCGCGCCGCTAGCAGATCGTCACTGCCGTGAGCTCGATGGTTTTTTGGCGATTCGTGAAGGTTCCAAAGGCAGTGGAATGATTTGGTTACGTCAGCCACCAGGTCCGCCGAAGCCCAAGCACATACTGGTCCACCTGGAACGGCTACAAACCATCCATGATCTATCGTTGCCGGATGGTTTGGAAAGCACTATTCATCAAAATCGCTTGCTGAAGCTTGCCCGCGAAGGTGGTCAGATGACGGCGCAGCATCTACGTGACCTGGAACCAACCCGTCGCTATGCGACCATGGTGGCAGTGATACTCGACACTATGGCCACGCTGATCGACGAAATCATTGACCAGCACGACCGATTCATGGGGACGCTGTTCAGCAAAGCCAAACGCAATCATGCCGACCGCTTCCAGGAATCCGGCAAAGCGATCAACAATAAGGTTCGCCTGTACTCGCGCATTGGCCGGGCATTGCTGGACGCTAAGCAGTCAGGTAGCGATCCGTTTGCAGCCATTGAGGCTGTTATCCCTTGGGATGTGTTTATTGAGAGCATCACCGAAGCAGAAAAGCTTACCCAGCCGGAAGACTTCGATTTCCTCTCCTTGGTCGGTAATAGTTTCAACCAGCTTCGGCGCTACACCCCGACTTTACTGGAGGCACTGACCATGAAGGCCGCGCCAGTAGCGCGCGACTTGCTGGCTGGTGTCGAAGTATTAAAAGGCATGAATGAGCGTCAAGCGCGCAAAGTTCCGGATGACGCACCTACCTCCTTTGTACGCAAACGATGGAAAAGTTTGGTACAGACGGAGAGCGGTCTGGATCGCCGCTTTTACGAGCTTTGCGTACTATCCGAGTTGAAGAATTCACTGCGTTCAGGGGATATTTGGGTACAGGGCTCTCGTCAGTTCAAGGATTTTGAGGAATATCTTCTGCCCGAACCACGCTTCGTTGTACAGCGCAAGCAGAAAAAACTTGGACTGGCCGTCGAGACAGACTGCGAGTGTTTCCTCCAAAACCGGTTATCCTTGTTGGAGCGAGAATTAGCAGTTGTGGAACGGCTTGCCACTGCCAACGAATTGCCAGACGCTTCCATTACCCAGACAGGCCGTCTCAAGATCACTCCGCTGGACAATGCCGTACCAGAAGAGGCCGAAGCATTGATGCAGCAAGTTTATAGCCTGTTGCCCCACCTGAAAATCACCGAGTTGTTGCTGGAAGTGGATAACTGGACTGGATTTACTCACCACTTCAAACACCTCAAGAGCGGTGAGACAGTCGAAGACCAGCACCTGCTCCTGACGACCATTTTGGCTGATGCGATCAATCTCGGGCTGAGTAAAATGGCCGAGTCTTGCCCCGGTACTACCTATGCCAAACTGACATGGTTACAGGCATGGCATATCCGTGACGAAACCTACTCAGCCGGGCTAGCAGAATTGGTCAATGCACAATTACGGCAGCCGTTCTCAGTCTATTGGGGTGACGGCAGCACCTCCTCGTCCGACGGCCAGAATTTCAAAGCAGGAGGCAGGGGCCAGTTTGCTGGCCAGGTGTGAAATACGGACAAGAGCCTGGCGTTCAATTTTACACCCATATCTCCGATCAATATACGCCGTTTCACACCAAAGTCATCAATGCCACGGTACGTGATGCCACCCATATTTTGGATGGTTTGCTCTATCATGAGTCTGACCTGCGGATCGAGGAACACTACACTGACACAGCTGGTTTCACCGACCATGTGTTCGGATTGATGCACCTGCTGGGCTTCCGCTTCGCTCCGCGCATCAGGGATCTGGCCGACAAGCGCCTATATATTCACGGAGACGAAAAACAATACCCGACGCTGGCCAATATGATTGGCGGCACCGTCAATGTCAGACTTATCCGTACGCATTGGGATGAAATTCTGCGACTGGCCTCGTCAATTAAACAAGGTACCGTGACCGCCTCGTTGATGTTGCGCAAGCTAAGCAGCTACCCTCGTCAAAACGGATTGGCGGTAGCACTTCGCGAACTTGGACGCATCGAGCGAACGCTATTCGCGCTTGATTGGATGCAGAACGTCGAACTGCGTCGTCGTGTGCAGGTTGGCTTGAACAAGGGGGAGGCTAAGAACGCTCTGGCTCGTGCAGTATTCCTGAATCGCTTGGGTGAAATTCGCGACCGCAGTTTCGAGAACCAGCGTTATCGCGCAAGCGGCCTTAATTTGGTAGTATGTGCAATCGTGCTGTGGAATACAGTCTACCTGGAGCGTGCGGTGCAAGCTCTACGGGATTTGGGGAAGGATGTAGATGATAAATTGCTGTCACATTTGTCGCCGTTGGGCTGGGAGCACATCAACCTGACCGGTGATTACGTCTGGCAGCAGAGCAGGCAGGTTGCACTGGGCAAGTTTCGACCGTTACGAATACCTGCTGAGGCTTAGCGTACGATTTTTTCCGTTTCGTGAGCAGACCCCTACTGCAACCTGACTTTGTCATGCAACTGAGTTCAATATTGAAAGAGTCGGGCGTCATTCCTGACAATCTTGAATTAGAATTAACTGAAAGCTGTCTGATGGAGAGCACCGAGTCGGTGATCAACAAGTTGAATGAAATAAAAAATATCGGAGTGAAAATTGCCATCGATGATTTCGGGACAGGATACTCATCCCTTGGCTATCTTAAACATTTTCCCGTTGATCGGTTGAAAATTGACCGTTGCTTTGTCAGTGACATCAGTCATACCGCAAGTGATAGCACCATCACTCAGGCAATCATCATCATGGCGAAAAGCTTAGGGCTGGAGGTTACCGCTGAAGGGGTCGAATCGGAGGAACAATTACATATTTTGCTCGAACACGGCTGCGATGAAATTCAGGGCTATTTTTATAGCCGTCCTGTGTCAACGGATGCCCTGGAGGATTTTTTAAGCAAAGAACGGCAACTGCCTAGAGGATAAAACCGGTCCGGCTGACTTCGTGGGCAAGCCGGTTGTAAAGCTGGTCCTTGTGTTCCTCGTCAAGGTCGAGAAACCGGGCGGCGAACCGGTGATCATCCCTGCGGACGACGCGGGCCTTCAGTTCAAAGCGAGAAGGAAGGGGGGCATGTTGATCAAAGTCAATGGTGATGCCAATCTCATCGCCCGCCACAAGGGGAAGAGTTGGCGATTCAACCGCGCAGCCACTGACCGATATGTCAACAATACTGCCGGAACCGGCTTTATTGTGCGCTGTATATTGCAAGAGGAGATTGTTCAGTTGGAATCTGATCCCATCTCTTTTGGCAAGATGTTCGAGTTTCTTTTCGGCATCATCTTTATTTTCCGCATAAATTGTTCGATAACAATGAATTTTTTCTGAAAAATTGACGATCTGTTTAAAGCTGACGTTATCATTTTTAATGACGCGAACGATTTCACCGACATGGTGAGCGATGAGAAAATCAATGATTTTTTTGTATATAGGAAAACTGTTGATATACAGAAGATTGCAATGTGAAACATCTTCGATGACCTCGAATCCCTTTTTCAGATCAGCAACACAAAAACGGGTTTCGGTGTAAAGCTTGTCCAAAAATTTTTGATCAACATTACCCGATATTGTCAGATGCAATCGGTTTTTCTTGATATTTGCGGTAGCCTTCACCAAAGATTTGCCATTCGCCATTCGCCCACCAACGCTGTGTCGTTGAATTGTGTGTTTTCTTAAACTAAAAAATTGTATAGGGACATTTTGCATGCTGTCAAAATATTAATGTGCCAAGAAATGATGAACATGCATGCCGTAAATTTCTTTCTGAAGCTAACTCGCTACAAATATGTCGTTATGCCGTCATCCTGCAATTTGAATCAGTTCGTTGATCTTCTCCTCGTGAGGCCGGCATCATAACCGGATCAAGGGGCGGCGCCTTCGCTGTCAGAGGAGATGTGAAACCGGCGTCGAGCAACAGGGGGATTTGTGTCGTTTTTGAAATTTTTCTATTGTTTCAGCGTCCTGCTTCCGAAAAGCAGGTAACCGGCACTTTTTCCAATCCTTACCTTTCGAGGTTCTGATGCAAAACAAATTGTTTTGGCTCTTCCTGATCCTCATCGTATCCGCGGCAACCGGGTGTTCGCGGGGGACGCATGGCTCACTCTTTTCCGGCCAGGAGGAAATGGAATCTGTCAGCCAGTGGAATGTGCTGGCCAACCATGTCGCCGATCGGATCAGTAAGGAATTGCTGCGTCAGCACCATCTGAACGCATCGGTCTATGTCCGCCAGAGTTGCGGTGCGCCCGGCAAGTGCGGCTCAAGCGAGACCTTTCCCTTTGATGAGGGATTCAATGATCTCCTGACCACGCAACTGGTCAATTTCGGCATCAATACCGTTACTGCTCCGGAAAACGACAGTCTGCTGGTGGAGTACAAGGTGCAGACGGTGTATCACGCCTCGGATGCTCACAAATGGAACTGGCCCAAACCGGGCATGTTGATCGCCTTGGCAGCCGGTATCGTTGTTTTCGAGGATGCACCCTGGGAGATTATAGCCGCGGCCACCGCGGTCGATGTCTTCCGAACCAATTACCAGCCAAGCGGACATTACGAGGTGATCATCACCACCTCGATCATCGACAGAAAGCGCTATGTAATGCGCTCTTCAGATATCTATTACATCAACAACGCCGATTTCTGGCACTTCCGGCAGACCAGCCCGGCAGCGGAGATCCGGTTGACCGGTTCAAATGCCGTTCCTCATCCCGTGACAACCCAAAAAACCTCGTTATGATGCGCCTGGAACCCTCTTCTCTGTTCTATGGACTGCTGCTGATCGTTTTTTTAAATCTAGCCGGATGCAGCCAACTCAACGGTACCCGTTTGGAACCCGTTCTCGGCGGTGACATTGACTTGGTCGCCCTGGGTGACGAAGTGGCGGACACCCTCTGCCGACAACCGGTGCCCCCGCTGATGCCGCATCAGCCTGATCAACCGATTCTGATCACGACCCTGGTGAACAATGACAACCTCAACGATACCACCAGTTTTGGTCGCAGCTTCCAGAACAACGTCACCGCCGGTTTTGTCAAACGCGGTTATGCGGTGAAAGAGGTCAAGCTGCGCCGGGATATGCTGGTGGAGGTGCACAAAGGGGAATTTATGTTGACCAGGGATCTGCAGGAGCTAGCCGGCAAACAACGGGCTCAGGCGGTCGTGGTCGGTACGTACGCCCTGGCCAACCGGGTCATGTATCTTTCCCTCCGGTTGGTCTCGCCTCATAATCAGGCGATCAGAGCGGTGTACGAAGACAAACTCTACTTGGACGACAACAACCTGCGTCTGCTTGGCCTCAAGTTCAAAAACGGAGCCGGAGACGACCCTAATCAACCGGTTTTGCCCCCAGAACCCTCCCTTCTCGACTCCATCCTCTACTGACGCGCTGATCGGATTCTGGTTCCAAGATCAGGAAACAACCGCGCCGGGAGCGTTTTGCCGCTCTCCCCCTTGAACTTTGAGCGGTTCAGATCCGAGAGGCTTCCCTCTCTTTCCGGAACTGTCAAACTTTAAGAGTCCCCCCGGCAGAGCCGGGGGGACTGGGGATTCATTATCCTTTCATCCCGGCCGGCAATAAAACGAGGCCCGGCTGCAAGGTGCCGGTGACGGCCATCTGCAACGCTTCGGTGTGGGAGCCGATTATCCCGTCGTATACGGTGATTTTTTTCCAGACGAAGAAGCGGTGAAAATTATCCTCGATGCCGCCACAGATCAGACAGTCAACATCTTCCTTGATAATCAGGTCGCTCAGGTCTTCAGCACTTTTATGGGGAAGGATGAGTGTCCTCGGCGCGATTGTCAGATGTTTGCCATCGTGTTCAGCGATAATCACCTCGGTAGATTGATCGAATCTGGGGGCAACATTGTTGTCTTGGATGGTTATCAGAATTTTCACGAGACCTCCTGGTTACGGTGTTCCGTCACCAGTCCGTGGATTTTCAGTTTGCACCGGAAGGCGGTCCGGCCCCGCCGGCCGATATTGGAGCGGAGGACGAAGTCGACAGAGGCACCTCGGATGAGGCTGCTGTTTGCCCGGCTGCGCGTCGGGGTGGGCAAACAGGTCAATGAAACAGCTTGTACTGAGCAATATAGACAAAAATACCGGCGAAATAGCCAATGGCGGCGAGCAGGCCGATCTTACGGGCGTACCAGAAGAAGTGGATTTTCTCCAACCCCATGGCGGCCACGCCGGCAGCGGAGCCGATGATCAGGATCGAGCCGCCGGTACCGGCGCAGTACGCCATGAACTCCCAGAGGAAACTGTCGGTCGGATAGGTCGTCATCGGATACATACCCATGGAGGCGGCCACCAGGGGCACGTTGTCGACCACGGCGCTGGCCAGACCGATCAGGGTGACAATCACATCCTCGCGCCCCACGGTCGTATTGAGCCATGCCGCCAGTGAAGAGAGAATATGGGTATGCTCCAAGGTGGCCACGGCCAACAGGATACCGATGAAGAAGACGATGCAGCTCATGTCGATGCGGCTGAGGGCGTTCACCAGGCTGAGGTGCTCCTTGAACTCGTCGTCTTCTTTTTTGCGGTGGATAATCTCACCGACCAGCCAGAGAAATCCCAGCCCGAAAAGGATGCCCATGAACGGCGGCAGATGGGTAATGGATTTAAAGATCGGCACCGCGATCAATGTCCCCATGCCCATGCAGAACATGAAATTTTGCTCGAACGGGGTGGTCTCGAAACCGGCCCGGCGCTCAACAAAGGTCGGAGGCACGACCTCGCGACCGCGCAGGACATAGCTGGTGATCAGGAGCGGGATGATCAGGCAAACGATGGAAGGCAGAAACACGCCTTTAATGATGGCCAGAGTGGTGATCTGGCCACCGATCCACAGCATGGTGGTGGTGACGTCGCCGATCGGGCTGAAGGCGCCACCGGCATTGGCGGCGATGACGATCATCCCGGCAAAGAACAGCCGGTCGTCATGACGGTCAAGCAGTTTCTTGATCAACGAGATCATAACGATGGTGGTGGTCAGATTGTCGAGAATGGCACTGAGGAAAAAGGTGACGAATCCGACCAGCCAGAGCAGGGTGCTCAGCTTGGTGGTCTTGATTCGACTGGTGATGGCGTAGAACCCGTTATGGGCGTCGACCACCTCGACGATGGTCATGGCGCCAATAAGGAAAAAAACAATCTGGGCAGTGGCAGACACCGATTCCTTCAGGTTTTCAACAATATGATGGATGTCGCCGCCGTTGAGGGCGTAGACGGTCCAGAGCAGTCCGGCGGCCAGCAGGGCCGAGGCCGATTTGTTGACCTTGAGCGGATGCTCCAGGGCGATGGCCGCGTAGGCCAGAACGAAAATGACAACTAAGGCGGTTAACATGACAACTCCTTTGCAAGCCTCTGTTCGAGGGTTAAGGGGTGGAAAGGATACTGTAAAATCGTATCCATGATTTCAATGCAGCACGAAAGCGACACAACGTTTCCCTTCCGCAATACCCTCCGGAAGGAGAGCAGAGCCAACCAAGCAGCCCGTTGTTTGACCACTGCGAATACCTCCATGCCCATCAGCGGCCAGATGGAGGCGACAAAGGCCCAGGGCACCACCATCAGCATGATGGCGGCCATGATGCCGAACTTGAGGGATTCACCGGGGTGAACTGTTTCGAGTTGTAGGCAATGGCGTTGGGGGCCGCGAGAATCAGGTTGCCTCAGAATAACAGGAGTTGAAAATATCGATTTCGTTAATCTGTTGAAATTCTGTTTTTTTTTGAGCATTAGCCATAAAAAAAGGCCGCTAACGAAAGCATAAGCTTCAATTAGCGGCCCGACTAACAGGTAAAAAATCCAGAAATTTGGAACTGTTTCTAGATCTTGAGAATTAATCTGTTGTGCTTAGTCGAAAATAAAAAAACCGCAGGCTAAAGCGTAAGCTTCAGTTAGCGGCCCGACTAACAGGTGACACCCTCTAGAAACCAACAACTGTTTCTAGACCCAATAGCAATCAATTGGTGAAAGATAATATTAGAAAAAATGAAACAGTCAAGATATTTTTGAACATTTCAGAACAATCATTCGCACTAGAAGTGTTTCACTTTGTTCCGCGTCGCCTCTCGTTTAAAGTTTCGGATTCTGTGCAGGTCAGTAATTGGTGCATCCCTGATTATATCTTGGTGTCAATCCCTTCCGCATAAAGGTGTCGCAAGAGTTGCGCCTAGATCATAAGTCAACAGCCGTCTCCATTGCATTCTTGAAATAATTAACATCGCTCCTGTAAATGTTACCAATGCTCACCCTGCAAGCAACATCTCCTCTTGCCCGGGAAATACTCAAAATATTATTCGAGAAAACAAATCGCCAATCATTCCATAAGACCGGGTACATGTCTCACCACTGGATTTCCGCATGTTCCGGAACCCGATGAAACGAGATTTTTTTCCTCACACCGGACGAGGTGCTCCAGAAATACGGCATTGGGGTCATCCGAATCCGCGCCACTCTTGACATCTATGAAGAGCTTCGGCTTGATCACGATCCGCAAGATGCGGTTGAACGCCGAAAAAGTGTTGCAAATACCGTCAATAGGTCGCACTGTCTGAACGCTTTCCGCAGGTGAGCGAAAAGCTGGTATCAATATCACGATATCTCCCTCAGAGGACTTTCTCGCATGAAAATCGTATTGGCTTTCATGACTGTCATGATCATCGGCACGCTGACGGCTACTGCCCAGGAGGTGGTGAAAAGGGATGTCATCAAGACATCGGCCGGCGACCTGGAACTCTTCTTCATCGGGCATTCATCCCTGATGATGACCTTTCACGGCAAGATCATCCACTTCGATCCCTACGGCAAGAAGGCCGATTACACCAAATTGCCCAAGGCCGATCTCATCTTCGTGACCCATGACCACAACGACCATTTCGACCTGGCGGCCCTGCAAAGCATCCAAAAAAAGGGGACGGTCGTGGTCCTGCCCCCCATCTGTTCCGACAGGGTGCCGGAAGGCTGGATCATGGAAAACGGCGAAACCATGACCGTGCAGGGTATCGAGGTCAAGGCCGTTCCGGCCTATAACATCGTGCACAAACGGGAGAACGGCCAGGCCTTTCACCCGAAAGGTCTGGGCAACGGCTACATCCTGACGTTTGGCGACAAACGGATCTATGTGGCGGGCGACACCGAAAACATCCCGGAAATGAAGACGTTGAAAGGGATCTCTTGCGCCTTCCTGCCGATGAGCGTGCCTTCGACCATGACGCCGGAGATGGTGGCCGATGCGGCCAAAACGCTCAAACCGAAAATCCTGTACCCCTACCACTACAACGAAACCGACCCGACCAGGATTACCGAACTCCTGAAAAATACACCGGCTGTCGAGGTACGCATCCGACCCTTGCGCTGATGGCGGCCGGTCTGCACCGGCCCACAGAGAGCCGGAGCCGGGCGTGGCTTCGATTGTCCAGGTGCGATGGAGGGGGAGGGGGGCAAGGGTGCGCTCGGCGCATCGTTATGCTCTTTCTGGTGCGCCGAGCGCACGCACTAAAAAAAGAGATTCTTGCCAAGGGTTTTCTGGAAAGGGCCGATGAAAACAGGTACCCTGCCGCCATGCCGGAATTCGTTTCTCCTCACCTTTGCATCCACCGATTGCCCCTCGCCGGAGCGGTCAATTTCCGTGATCTTGGCGGCTACCGGACGGGTGATGATCGCCGGGTAAAGCGGGGGCTCGTTTTCCGCTCCGATCATCTCTCCCGCCTGACCGCAGCGGACCAGCAGATGCTGCGCCGACTCCGCTTCAAGGTGGTCTGCGATTTACGCACCGCCCGGGAGCAGCACCACCACCCTGACCTCCTGCCGGCGGACGGCTCGATTCGCCTGCTTCTCCTCCCGATCCAAGCCGGAAACTTCGATCCGGATATCGCCATGGATCGCCTGCGGTCCGGCGAGCGCGACTGGCTGTCGCTCGATTTCTTCATCCGCCTCTACCGGCAGTATCTGGATGATTTCGGGCCGGTCTGGGGGCGCGTGTTGCGTCTCGTCGCCGCGCCCGCGAATCTGCCCCTGGTCTTCCACTGCACCGGCGGCAAGGATCGCACCGGCATCTGCGCCACCTTGCTGCTGCTGGCCTTGGGGGTAGGGGAGGACGATATCTTCCTGGACCACGACCTCTCCAACGCCTGCAATGCCGAGCGGCTGCAACCGATCTATGCCCGCTTCGCCGAGTTCGGCATCGGGCCGGAAGAGGCCGCCCCCTATCTGCAAGCACCCCGGGAACCCCTGGCCGCGATGCTCGCGCACCTGCGCACCTCCTACGGCACCGTCGATAACTACCTGCTGACCAAGGCCGGGCTGGACGAAACGGTTCTGGCCGCCCTCCGCTCACACCTGCTCGAATGACCCCGCCCTTGTCCCTCACCGGTCGCAATGAAAAGTTCCCGGCCCGAAGTGCGTCGGCAGGGGTGCCGTTGCCCCTGCGCCGGCAGGCGTGGCTGGCAGCGGCCCTCTTGCTCTGCCCTTGGCTGGTGTCCCTTTTTCTCTGCTCTCCCCTTGTTCGGCAAGCGCCCCTCGCTCTCCTGGCCCTGCTGCCGGGGCTCCTGGTGGCGATCCGTCTGGCGCGCCAGCTCTTGACCCATCTGGCAACCAACCACCGCTGCGGCGAGGCGGACCGGCTCTTTCCCACCCTGGGGGCAGCCACTTGGATCACCCTGGTGCGTGTGGCCGCCATCGTCGCCCTTGCCGGTTTTTTGCCCCTGGCGATGGTCCGTCCCGGCCCTCCCTTGCCGTTGCACCTGGCCTGGGCGCCGGGATTGATCTATCTGGGCGTTGCCCTGGCCGATCTGCTGGACGGTTTGGTCGCCCGCAAGCAGCAGCGGGAAACGGCACTAGGCCAACGACTGGATATCGAGGCCGATGCCGCCGGGCTGCTGGTGGCCCTGCTGGCGGCCGTCATCCTCCAGCGGTTACCTCCCCTCTCGCTCCTGGTGGGGCTGGCCTACTATTTTTTCATTTTCGGGATCTGGTGGCGGGCGCGGCACCATCTGCCCCTGGTCGCCCTGCAATCGCGGCCCTATGCCCGGATCATCGCCGGCTTCCAGATGGGTTTGGTGGCCCTGGCGCTGTTGCCCCTCTTCAATCCTCCCTTTACCACCATCGCCGCCCTGCTGGTGATGACGCCGCTGCTGGTCGGTTTTTTCCGGGACTGGCTGGTGGTCTCCTGCCGGCTCCGCATTGACAGCAACCAGCACACGAGCCCAGACCGTTGGGCCGGGCTCGTCTTGACCCGATACCTTCCCCTCGGGTTGCGCCTGACGCTCCTGGTCGGCGCAATTGTGGCCCTCGCCGCGGGCGATGTTTTCCCGGTGCCTCCCCTCTGGCTCCGAGCGGCGAGCCTCTGCTGCCTGTTGGCCGGTCTGGGCTGCCTGGGGCGCAGCGCTGCCCTGCTGCTCACCCTGTCGTTGGCCTCCCCCCTTTCCCCGTTCGGGACCGATCTTCCAGCCCTGGGCCTCTTTGCCGTTGCCGCCGCCCTGATGTTGACCGGCCCCGGCCCCCTGGCGCTCTGGTCTCCGGAGGAGCGCATCCTCTATCGCCGCACCCGGGGCGCATCCGCCGCAGGGAGCGAGGCCGCATGACCACGCCCTCCCGATCACCCTGGGCAGACGGCCTCGGCACCCTCATGGGCTGGCGCGGGCTGCTGCTGGTTCTCGGCCTGGCTCTGGCCTGGCAGGCGTTGCAGGACGTGCCCTGGAGGGCCGTCTGGGGACAACTGACCGGGATGACCCCTGCCACCCTCTTGATCCTGCTGGCGCTCAACCTGGCACTGCTGCCGCTGATGACCGCCCGCTGGTGGCAGCTCCTGAGGACCCTGGGCGTGCCGGTCGGATTGTTTCCAGCCTGCGCCTATCGTTTTGCCGCCAATGCGGTCAGTTCCCTCACCCCCGGCCCGCACTTCGGCGGGGAACCGCTTTTGGTCTACCTCCTCCACCGACGCCAGGAGGTGCCGCTGCCTACCGCCGCGACCTCGGTGGCCCTGGACCGGATGCTAGAACTGTGGGCCAGCCTCGTGGTCCTCAGTGGCAGTCTGATCCTGCTGACCGCCACCAACAGCGGCCCCTTTGCCAAAGGATGGGCTCTGCCCCTGGCCATCACCGTCCTGACTGTTCTTGCCACTCTCCTCGCTGCCCTGTTCACGGGCCGGCGGCCACTCTCCCGGTTCGGTGCCTGGCTGGCGCGGTTCAACCGCACAACTCACGCCGACACCACCAACCGTGTGCTGACAGCCGTCATCCAGGGCGAGGCGATGGCCGAATCCCTCCTCCAGCGGCATCGCCGCCCGTTGCTGCTGGCCAATCTCTGCTCCCTTGGCCACTGGCTGGGGGTATTCGTCGAATTCTGGTTGATGGCCGCTTTCCTGGGGCAGCCCTTGTCGGTGGCGCAGTTGCTGACCGTGGTGATGACCGCCCGCCTCGCCTTTCTCACCCCCTTGCCGGCGGGTCTCGGCGTCCTCGAATCGGCCCTGCCCTGGGTGACCGCCGCCCTCGGCCTGGGGACTGTCCTTGGTCTCAGCCTCTGCCTGCTCATCCGCTGCCGTGATCTCCTCTTCAGCCTGGCCGGGCTGGGGCTGGCCATGAAGTATTTGACTTGTCCGGGCAAGGCCAGTACTGTGGCTAACAATGCAGAATAACAGGACACAACCGGGAAACACCTCTCCATCCGATCCTCTGGCTTCGGACCGGCTTCCCTCTGCGCACCGGTCCCTTGTTTCGTTGGCGAACCGCATCTGAAGTTCATCTTCAAGGAGGGCATTCTCAAAACCCATGCCGCGTCATGACCACCCACCCCCCCTTGCCGGCAACCGTGGTTGCCAGGGCGACCCGGAACAATGGTTCGAGCGCTTGCCGTCTCTGGCCGCCCAATTCCTGGCCGAGCATCATCGCCCCCTGGTCACGGTTTCCTATGCCCAAAGCGTGGATGGCAGCATCGCCACCCGGAATCGGGAACAACTGCGCCTGAGCGGCCCCCAATCCATGGTCGTCACCCATCGTATCCGCGCTGTCTGCGATGCCATCGTCATCGGGATCAATACCCTGCTGATCGACGATCCCCTGCTCACCGTCCGTCTCGCCGAGGGGCCAAGTCCCCAGCCCATCGTCCTCGACAGCACGCTGCGCACCCCTTTGCAGGCCCGCCTCCTTGAACGCACCGACCTCCGCTGCTGGCTGGCCTGTACCGACAAGAGCGATCCCGGACGCATCGGCGCCATCGAAGATCGGGGCGCCGAGGTCATCCGCTGCCGCCACGACCGCCACGGCCGGGTGGACCTGCCCCATCTCCTCTGTCAGCTCGGCGAGCGGGGGGTCAGGAGCCTGATGGTGGAAGGCGGCGGCCAGGTGATCACCAGCTTCATCGAGGCGCGCCTGGTGGACCAGATGATCATCACCATCGCCCCCCGCCTGGTGGGGGGGCTGCCGGTCTTGGCCCGGCCGGCGGTGGCCAACGGTTCCCTGTTGCATCTCGATGCTGCGACCTACCAACCCTGCGGCCCGGATCTCATCCTCTGGGCCCAACCGCAGTGGCTGGACGCATGAGGCGGTATCGGCTGGAATTCGTCGAACCCGGCCGGGTGGCGGTGCAGGAAGGGCCGGCACCTCAGCCGGCTGCGGACCAGGTTCTGGTGCAGACCCACCTCTCCGCCATCAGCCCGGGGACCGAAATGCTGGTGTACCGGGGCCAGTGGCCGCAAGGGGTCCCGGTCGACGCCCATCTGGAAGACCTGGCCGGGACCTTTGCCTACCCCCTGGCCTACGGCTATTGCGCGGTCGGCCAGGTGATCGCGGCCGGCTCGGCGGTGGCGGCCGACTGGCTGGGCCGCCGGGTCTTTGCCTTCCACCCCCACGAAGACCTCTTCTGCGCCCGTCCCTCGACCCTCCATCCCATCCCCGACGACCTCGACGACGAGACTGCCCTCTTTCTCCCCAACATGGAGACCGCGGTCAACCTCCTCCTGGACGGCGCTCCCTTGATCGGCGAAGAGGTGATCGTCGTCGGCCAGGGCATTGTCGGACTGCTCACCACGGCCCTGCTTGCCCGTTTTCCGCTGGCCGCCCTCACCACCCTTGAAGCCTACCCGCTGCGACGCGAGGCCTCGCTTGGCCTCGGCGCCGGCGCCTGCCTCGATCCGGCGGACCCGGCCCTCTTTTCCCGGTTGGGTGCGATTCCCGGCCAGGGCGGTCCGGCGGATCTGGTCTACGAACTTTCGGGCAATCCGGCCGGCCTGGATACAGCCCTGGCGCTGGCGCGCCCCAGCGGCCGGGTGGTGGTCGGCTCCTGGTACGGCAGCAAAAAGGTGGAACTCGACCTGGGCTCGTTCTTTCATCGCGGCCGTCTCAGCCTGATCAGCTCCCAGGTGAGCAGCATTGCCCCCGCGCTTTCGGGGCGGTGGCAGGCCGGCCGCCGCCTGGGTCTGGCCTGGGAGATGCTGCGCCAGGTGCGACCCCGGGCCTGGATCACCCATCGGTTCGCCCTGGCCGAGGCCGCCTCGGCCTACGCGCTCATCGACCGCAATCCGGGCGAGACCATTCAGGTCATCTTCGAACATCCATCAGTACACAGGCGGTGAAACGCTTCAGGAGGAAAGAAGCATGTACAGTCTCGGGGTGCGGCGCGAATTCAGCGCCCGGCATTATCTGATCGGCGGCGATTGGGGGGCGGAAAACATTGAGCATGGCCATCGGTATCGGCTGGAACTGGTCCTCGAGGCCCCCACCCTGGACCGCCACGGCTTTCTGGTCGATATCGTCGAGGTGGAGCGGCACCTGGAGGCGGTGCTTGCCGGTTTTGCCGGCCAGACCCTCAATGAACTGGCCGCCTTTGCCGGCCACAACCCCAGCATCGAACGCTTGGCCACCATCCTCCATGCCGCCTTCAGGGCACGCTTGGCCCCCCTTTGCCTCGAGGCCCTGACCGTCACCCTCTGGGAGGATGACATCGCCTGGACCTCCTACCGGGCGCCGCTCTGATGCGCATCGGCCTGATCATCTACGGCAGCCTGGAGACCCGCACCGGCGGCTACCTCTATGATCGGATCGTGGTCGAAGGGCTTTCGCGGTTGGGGCATGAGGTGGAGGTGATCAGCCTCACCGGCGGCTCCTACCTCCACCGGCTGGGGCAGAACGTCTCGCCCGGCCTCTGCCGGCGGCTGCTGGCCGGACGGTTCGACCTCCTCCTCCAGGACGAACTCTGCCACCCCTCCCTTTTCCTGATCAACCAACGGTTGCGTCGGCTGGGCGGACCTCCCCTGGTCGCCATCGTCCATCACATCCTCTGCCGGGAACCTCGCCCTTGCTGGCAAAACAGGCTGTTCGCCCTGGTCGAACGACGCTATCTGGCCTCGGTGGACGGGGTGATCTTCAACTCCAAGACCACCCGAGAGACGGTGACCGCCCTGGTCGGCGACCGGCAGCCCCACGTTATCGCTTATCCGGCTGGAGACCGGTTCGGCAGTCCCCTGGCCCCGGAAACCATCGGCCAGCGGGTCCACCGGCCCGGCCCGTTGGAACTGCTTTTTCTCGGCATCGTCATCCCCCGAAAAGGCCTGCTGCCCTTGCTCGACGCCCTGGCCAAAGTCGACCGCGACCTCTGGCGCCTCACCGTGGTGGGCGGCCTTGATTTCGACCCGGCCCATGTCACCCAGGTCCGGCAGCGCATTGATCACCTGGGGCTGGCGGATGCGGTCCGCCTGATCGGCCCGTGCCCGGATGACCACCTGATCGAGATCCTGGGGGCTAGTCATGTCTTTTGCATGCCCTATGCCTACGAGGGGTTCGGCATCGCCATGCTGGAGGCCATGGCCTTTGGCCTGCCGGCCATTGGCTGCCAAGACGGGGCGGCGAGCGAGACCATCGACCAGGGTAGCAACGGCTTTCTCCTGGCACCTGATGACCGGGGCGGATTGGGGCCGCTGCTGGTGCGCCTGCACCATGATCGCGACGAGTTGCTGCGGCTCTCCCTGGCCGCCCGCGCGACCTATGCCGGCCGGCCCGGTTGGCAGGACAACGTCGCCGCTATTCACGGTTTTCTGCTGGCGATGCAGGGGGGACGATCTCAAGGGAGCAGGGTTGGGGCAACTCGACCGGCAGGAACCGCGGCCCCGGGAAAAGGCCATGAAACCAGATAAACCTGCCGGCAACCGGATGCCGTCCGCCCTCGCCGGTGCCACCGGGGCCGGTTTTGCCCCCCGGTATCTTGCCGCCAAGAAGACCATTGATGACCGGGCGCTGAATCGTTTTGTCTGGGCCGTCCTCTGTCAAGCCCTGCCGCAGACGACCGGGACCGAACCGGTGCACGTTCTTGAGATCGGGGCCGGCATCGGCACCATGTTGGCGCGCATTGTCGACTGGGGATTGCTGACCGGCCCGGCAACCTATGTGGCCACCGATTGCGATGGGGGCCACTTTCGATTTGCCCGGGACTATCTTGCTGCCTGGGCCGCTGCCCGGGGCTCTTCGTTGTCCTGGTCCGGGGAGCACTGTGGCCGGTTGCGCACCGCCCACGCCGACATCTCGTTGGTGTTCGAGGAAGTCAGCGCCGAGACGCTGGCCCGGCGAGCCGCGACCAGGGACACCTGCCATCTGCTCATCGCCCATGCCGTGCTCGACCTGCTCGACCTCTCGGCAACGCTGCCCGGGCTGCTGGCGCAACTGACCCAGAACGGGCTGGCGTATCTCACTTGCAACTTCGATGGTGAGACCCTCTTTCTGCCCTCATACCCCGGCGAGGAGGAGCTGGAAATCCTCCGGCGCTATCATGCCTCCATGGAGGCGAGGCTTGCGGGAGCGAGCCACACCGGTCGACGCCTGCTGACCATGCTCCAGCGCCCGGGCCTGGAACTGCTGGCCGCCGGCAGTTCGGACTGGGTTATCCATCCCCGGAGCGGCGGCTATGCGGAGGATGAGGTCTTTTTCCTCCACGCCCTCATTGCCACCGTGGCACAGGAACTGGCGGGAAAAAGCGGCCCCGCGCCGCCCGGTCTGGCCGCCTGGGCCCGGAGCCGCCACCAGCAGGTCGAGGCGGGCACTTTGTCTTTTTGGGCCCGCAACCTCGATTTCCTGGCCCGTCGCCAACCGTCGTCCGTCCCGTGCAATTGAAAAATCGCTCCTGGCCACCCCTGTTCAATCTTGCCGCGGCTGTTCTTCTCCTCAGCGTCCTGCTGAACTTCGACTATCCCGCTGATCGCCTGTTGACCTGGCACCTGTTGCTGCCATCCCCGGACGTCGGGTTCCTGCTCATCCCCCTGGCCTTGACGGCCTGGGGCGGCAGACGCTACCTGTTCCGGGCCACCCTGCTGACCTGGGCCTTCTTCCTGGTTTTGCGCCTGATCCGCATCGGCGACACCGTTGTCCCCTTGTACCTCGACCGGCCCTTCAACCTCTACATCGATTCCGGCTACCTGTTCGGGCTCTACGATCTGCTCAAGACCTCTTCCCATCAGGGCGATTTTCTGTTGTTGGCGACCGGAGGAACGCTGGCGGCGCTGGGGGTGGGCGCCGTGAGCTGGCGCGCCTGGCAAGGGGCGGCCAAGGCGCTGGCAAACGGCCGGACCCGGGCCCTGTTTCTGGGGATGTCGGGTCTCATCCTCGGCATTGCCCTGATCGGGGCAGGGCAGCCGGCCAGACCGCTGGCACTGGTTCGCCTGGGGCAGGAGATTGGCTCCATCCCCCGGCAGATCGAGCAGCAGCAGGCCTTTGGCGCCCGGCTGGAGCAATTGGCCCGGGAGCGACAAGCGCAGCCCGGTTCCCTCGACGGCCTGGGCGGGGCGGATGTCCTGTTGTTCATTGTCGAATCCTATGGCCGTGTCGTCTTCAGCCAGCCTCGGTATCGGCAGACGATGGCGGCGACCCTGGCCACGTTTGGCGACACCCTGGCCCGGCACGACTTCGAGGCGGTGTCGTCCTATCTGTCGTCATCCACCTTCGGCGGTTCCTCCTGGCTGGCCCATGGCACCCTGGAAGCAGGGGTGCGGGTGGGGAATGACCTGGAAGATGCGGCGCTGCTCCGATCCTCCCTGCGGCCGATGGCCTCCTTTTTTCGCAAGAACGGCTATCGCACCGTCTCGGTGATGCCCGGCACCCGGTTCGCCTTTCCCCAGGGGGTATATTTTGATTACGAACAGGTCTATTACGCCCCCCATTTCAACTATCGCGGCCCCACCTACGGCTGGGCATCCATGCCGGACCAGTTCGTGCTCGACTGGGTTCACCGCCAAGAAATGCTTCCGCGCCACCAACCGCTCTTCATCCGCTACGCCCTGATCAGCAGCCATGCCGCCTTCAACATCCAGCCGCCCTACATCCCCGACTGGGAGACCATCGGCGACGGCAGCCTCTACCATGATCGCGAAACCGTGTATTTCCCTTTTTACTGGCGCAATCTCCACCAAGCGGGCGAGGCCTATCTCCGATCCCTGGAGTACGAATTCACCCTCCTTGGCGACTATCTCAGCCGCTACGTCACCGCCGACACCCTGATCATCATCCTGGGCGATCACCAACCGCCGGTGCAGCTCACCGGTCCGGGGGAGCCCTGGTCGGTGCCGGTGCATGTCGTCAGCCGCAATACCCGCTTGCTCCAGCCGTTCCGACAACGGGGCTACACCCCCGGTCTGTTTCCTGCCCAACCGCTGCCCCACGCCGGGATGGAGACCTTTCTGCCGGCCTTTCTCCAGGATTTCCGATAACCGGCCATGCGCCGCCGGCCGCGACCGCGAAGGGAGGGGGCGTGCGCCAACCTTCCCAGGGGGCTTGCCTTTCGGCGATGACCAGTTATCGTTTCAGTACTGTCTGAGTTTCTTGCACAATGAACGTCTGCATGCTTCGTCATTTCGACCAACGGGAAAAATCTCGTGGCTCAAAGGACGAGGTTTCTCGCTCTCGCTCGACATGACAGGAAAACGTTGCGCTCTTTTCCAGGTAATCGAGTCGAAACAACTAATCTTGTCATTGTGCAAAAGGCTCGCCTGAAAACCTGTGCCCTGGTGGCCAACGAATGTGCAGAGGTCAAGGGGCGCTCCATCTTTCACCTTGTGGAGGCAGAGATGAACAACAAGATATCGTTTCCTCTGATCGTCGTTTTCCTCGTCGGCTTGATTGCCGTGCCGCTGCATGCCGAAATCCGGCCCTGGGAGATCGACAAGGAGCATACCAATTTCTATTTCAGTGTCGACCACGTCTATGCCAAGGTCCATGGTCGTTTTACCGATTTTAACGGCTCCCTTCTTTTTGATGCCGACAATCTCAAAGACAGTAAAATTTCCTTTGAGATCAAGGTGAAAAGTGTCGACACCGGCATCAGTAAACGGGACAAACATCTGCTGTCGGACGATTTTCTCGATGCAGCCAAGTATCCGTTGATCACCTTTGTCAGCACCAGCATCACCAAGGCCGAGGGGAACACCTATACCGTTAACGGTAAATTGACCATCAAAGGGGTTGCCGCCGACCTGATGCTTCCCCTCCGGTATGAAGGAACAAAGGACCATCCCCTGGTGCCGGGCTCGGAGGTGGCGGGATTCAACGGCCGCTTGACCCTTGATCGCCTGGCCTATCACGTCGGTGACGGCAAGTATTACAAGATGGGGGCGGTCGGCAAGGACGTCGATATCCTGGTGACGATCGAGGCACTGCGGAAAAAATAGGCCGACCCGCCAGCGGAAACCGGGCGCACGGAGGGCAGTCAGTATTCACCGGCAAACAGATAGCCGGAACCGCGCACGGTTTTGATCATCCGGGCGAGATGGGGGTAGGGGGCCAACTTGGCCCGGATCCGGGCAACGTACATGTCGATGGAACGGTCGTAGCCGTTATACTCGATGCCGAAGACCGTCTTGTAGAGATGGTCGCGGTCCAGGGTGGTGCAGGCATTGTGCGCCAGGTGGCAGAGGAGGTCGAACTCCCGGGAGGTGAAGGGGATCTCCTCGCCCCGATAGGAGGCCCGGCGCAAGCCGCTGTTGATCTCCAGGCCGTTGAACAGCAGGGCGGCCGGAGTGGCCCGTTGACCGTTGCGGCGCAACAGGGCGCGGATGCGGGCCAGCATCAGCAGATGATTCATCGGCTTGACCAGCAGGTCGTCGACTCCCTGTTCGTAAAGCAGGACCTGGATCATCTCGTCGACACCATCGATCAACAGCATGAGCAGACCGGTGTAGACCGTGCGGATGCGCGGATAGGCCGATATCTCTTCCAGGGAGAATCGACCCGAATCGATGATCAGCAGGTCCGTGTCCTTGGTTGTGTGCTGGGGGAGGACGTCCCGGCTTTTTTTCAGGAGGTGGACGGAAAAATCCTCCCGCACCAGGGCATCGACCAGCGGTTTAGCCCCCTGCTCGTTATCGGTGAGGAAGGCGATGGATCGGCAGACGTCCTGACCGGGCTGTTTGTACGGCATGGCTTGGTACCGGCGGGTAGGGTGCCTCGCGAATGAAAAATATTCCCCCGTTCAGGCGAGGCGCCGGTTCAGGGACAATGGGCAACGGTTTGCACCATTGCCCGGCCTCTCCCTTCCTTATCGGTCATTTGTCGGTCGTTGTCTGTTAAGAGAGAATCAAGTTTCTGAAAAGTTAGGTAAAGTCGGAACGGCGCGGCCCTGGCAAACCGGCTTCGGTTCTTCGTCTTTTCTTGGGGGCGGGACCGATCAGGAGGAGGAGTTATAACTCTCAAAAAAACTGGTCAAATAGTCGCCTTGCGAGTTCAGGCTGCTGACCAGCGTTTCCATGGCGGCGTACTGGGCCTCCAGGGTTTCCTGTCGTTTTTCGAGCCTGGTTTCCATGGCGGCAATCTTGTCGTCCAGGTCGGAGATCTGTTTGTTGATCGTCGTTTTTTTGGTCACGAGAAATCCTGTGGTGGAGTTGAGTTGTTCGGTGAGATAATCGTCCAGACGGTTCATGAGCCCCTCATTGTCGTCATCTCCCAACAGATACCCATTGATGCTTTCCGCATCGCTGGCATAGGCCTCGCTGAAGGTGTCGCTGTCAAAGGCCAACTCGCCGGTTTCCCAGTCCGACGAGATCCCCAGGGTGGCCATGCTGCTGCCGGTCAGATAGTTGCGCAGGCTGCGCTGCACCGATTTCATGGAGTTGGCCAGGGTGGAATCGGATTCATAAATGGTGTCGATGTAGGTGTTGATGGCGTTATAGGCTTCGACCATTTCCTGGAGCTGATCGGCAATGACGGTTTCGGCATCGGATTCGATGGCCACGGTGCTGGTCGTGCCTTCGTTTGCCGCCAGCAGGGTTATGGTGGCGCCTTTAATGGCAGTGGTCACCGTGTTGCTCGAACTGTAATAGTCGATGCCATCCACCACCAGGTGGGCCTTGGCGCCCGCGACCGTGTGGCCGTTGGTCGTGGTGTCCATTGCGATGGAACCGGTGCCGACGATATCGATCTCGTCGCCGGCGGTGTCGGCGGTCAACTTCAGGCGGTACCCGCTTTCGGTGCCATCGTCGATGATCGAGGCGGTCACGCCGTAGTCGCCGTCATTGACCAGATCGACCAATTCAGCCAGGGTGACGCTGTCGTACGCCAGGGTTTCCTCGCCGATCTGCAGCGAGCCGGAAAGACTGGTGGTGTCCGTGTCGGCGATGCCGTTGTCGCTGACGTCTTTCTGCTGTTGCGCCAGGCTGACGATTTCCACCGAATAGGAACCGGTATCGGCCAGACTGGTGGTGCTGAGGGTGAAATAGTCGGAACCGTTGTTCGTCACCTCGAAGGCATTGAGATCGCTGGTATCGTTCAGTCCGGTCACCGAGGCGTAAAAACTGTCGAGCAGGGTGTTGAACTCGGTGTAGGTGTCCAGCTTGGTTTCAAGATACTCCTGCTTGTCCTCCATGGTGGTGATGGGGGCCTTTTCCACCTCCATGATGGCTTCGATGATCGAGGCCGAGTCGATTCCACTGGCCAAACCTGAAAATGTGACCGACATGCTGCGCACCTCCTCTGAGCGGTTTTCCCCTTTCCGTGAGAGGGGAGAAGGGACTTCATGCTTGATTATCGCCGGTGGATGGGGAAAATTTTACGGAGATACGGTCAGGTCGGTTGCTGTTGTGTGGTGGGGTGGTAACGATTCTGTTCCCGGGTAACATCAGGTAACATTGCGCCGCAAAACCGGAGCGGCCAAGAGGGCAAAGGCACATGAAAAAGGGCTCGATGGTCACGACCATCGAGCCCGGAGAGGGGAGGGGGAAGGGGCGATCAGTTTTCGGCGGTAATCTCAATCCGCTTCACTTCACCCTTGAGCAGGGATGTGCGCGGCATGGCGATGGAGATTAGGTTCCAGTATCAATTTCTGCCATCATGAAGGTTTTCGCTTTGCCAATCAAGGTGACACGATCGCCTCGCAATTCGCATTGTACATCACCGCCACGCTTGGAGACCTGACGTGCTTGCAAAGTGAATTTCTCAAGCTTGACCGACCAATACGGTGCCAGCTCGCAATGTGCGGAGCCGGTGACAGGGTCTTCTTGAATGCCAAACTTCGGCGCAAAGAAGCGACTTACGAAATCAACATTCAAGCCCGGAGCGGTTACGGCAACACCACGTAAATCCAGTTCAGCCAGCACCGTAAAATTAGGCGTCAGAGCACGGACGGTCGCTTCGCTGTCGAACACGGCAATATAGTCGTCAGCAGCAAGAATTTCGGTCGGATGCTCCCCAAGCCCATCGATCAATGCTTTTGGTGGAGAGCACGGCTTTGGAGGAATAGACGGAAAGTCCATGGCCAAATCCCCTTGTTTTTTCTCAACGACAAGTGTCCCAGAGCGGGTTTCAAACTCTACCGCTGGTTTTGGATAGCCAAGAATATCGAATAGTACGTGTGCAGATGCCAGCGTGGCGTGACCGCATAAATCAACTTCGGCAACAGGCGTGAACCATCTGAGGTGAAAACCGTTTCCTGTTGGAACAAAGAAGGCTGTTTCAGAAAGGTTGTTTTCCTCGGCAATAGCCTGGAGTACATCATCGCCTAACCAAGCGCTCAGAGGGCAGACGGCTGCCGGGTTACCTTCGAAAACCCGCGAGGCAAAAGCATCGACCTGATATTGTTTAAGTTTCATTTTGGTGGCTTATTCTGTCGTCTTGATGATTGGTTAACTTACAGATAGTCTCTTCTTGGCGGACTAAAAACGTCTATGACTTCTCCAGACTCAATAATTTCAATGCGGTGCTCAACGTCGCGAGGGATCGTGTAAGAATCACCTGGGCCTATCACGTGGTCATTATCCCCGAATACAATTCTGTATTTGCCTGAAATCACGTAACCGCTTTGCTCATTCGGATGCTTATGGAACGGAACGTTGTCTTCTTTCTTGTACAGCATCTTGGCTACCATTGATTCCGGTCCGTGAGATAGCAGAACAAAATCCACCCCAAGAAAGTTTCTCTTCTGCGCATTTTCAGATTTGACGATCATGTTGTCTCCTTTTTGTGCATGGAAGAATACATTTATAACAGTCGACGGCTTCTCTGATGCCTGCCGGACCGACCTCGACGAGTTCGCGTTTGTGGGGTCTATGTTGTGCGAACCTTTGCCAGCCTCCGATCTCGCGGTTCATTTCTTGGCGGTGACCGGCGGGGGCGCGGGTCGTTTTTTTCGTTTCTTTTCCACCGAGAACCCGAATTTGCCGATTTTCCGGCCCAGGGCAAAATACTGGCCATGGGCAAAGGCCAGCGGTTCCGCCTTGGCCAGGTCAAAGGCCCCGGTGCGGGGATCGATGTATTGGGCATCGGCCTTGACATTGACCACCTCGGCCAGGAACATGTCGTGGGTCCCCAGCGACCGGATCTCGATCACCCGGCATTCGATATTGATCGGGGCCTCGACGATGATCGGCGCCCCCACCTTGGCGGCCGGCCCCGGCGTCAGCCGCATCTCCTCGAATTTTTTGTAGTGACGACCCGAGCGGACCCCGCACCAGTCGGTGGCGCGGGCCAGCGGCCTGGTGGTGAGGTTGATGACGAATTCCCGGGTCCGCTGGAGGATGGCGTGGGAATGGCGTTCCGGCCGGACCGAGATATAGCACAGCGGCGGGTCGGAACAGAGGGTGCCGGTCCAGGCAATGGTGATGATGTTGTATTCCTCGGGGGTCTCTCCCAGGCTGACCATGACCGCCGGCAGGGGGTAGATCATGGTTCCCGGTTTCCAGTCGACTTTGTTCATAGCGGTTTCAGGGGGTAAGGGCGGAGGGCCGGCAATCACGGGTGCAGCAGCCGGCCGCGGAAAAGGGAAAAAAAGATGCCGATCGTGCAGAGCAGGGCCGAAATGGTGAAGACGGTGCGGATGCTCTGGAGGAAACGGTCGAAATTGTCCGGACCGATCGTCTCGTGTCCGACCAGCAGGGCCAGGACCACGGTGGCGATGGCCATGCTCAGCATCTGGCCCATGAGGCGCATGGTGGCCACGGCCCCCGAGGCGATGCCGTACTGCTCCTTGGGCACGGAGCCCATGATGGCGCTCATGTTCGGCGAGGAGAACAGGGCAAAGCCGAAACCGAGCAGCACCAGGTTGCAGACGATGCCGGTCAGGCCGGTGCCGGGCTGGAGACGGGTGAACACCAGCATGCCGGCCACCGTGATGGCCATGCCGGCGGAGGCCAGCAGGCGCGGTTCCAGGCGATCGGCCAGGCGGCCGGCCAGGGGGGAGCAGATCGCCATCACCACCGGCTGGGCCATGAGCAACAGGCCGGCGTTCCGGGGCGCCAGGCCTTTGAGATACTGGAGATAGAGGCTCATCAGAAAGGTGACCGCGAAGGTGGCCGAGTAGTTGAGCAGGGCCGCCAGGCTGGAAAAGGTGAAGGTCCGGTTTTCGGCAAACAGGGCGACCTCGAAGAGCGGATGGGCGGCACGGCGCTGCTGCCGGAAAAAACAGACCAACCCCACCAGACCGACGGCCACCAGAACCGCGCCGTGCAGGGAGGGCAGGATGGAGGCGCCGTAGATCAGCGCGAGGATGGCTACGGTGTAGATTGCGCTCCCTTTGAGGTCGAGCCGCTGGCTGCGGCCGTCCGCCCACTCGCCCTTGAGGAAGGCAAGGGTGAGGGCGATGGAACCGGCCCCGAGGGGCAGCATGAGCAGAAAAATGGAACGCCAGCCGAACTGCTGGACCAGGATGCCGCCGGCAAAGGGGCCGACCGACAGCCCTCCATAGACCGCGGCCACATACATGCCAATGGCCCGGCCCCGTTTGTGCGGCGGGAAAATGGAGGTCAGGATGGCCATGCCGGTGGAGACGAACATCCCGGCGCCCAACCCCTGCATCACCCGGAAAACAAGGAGCCCAGCCGCATTGCCGGCAAAAGCCGCCGCAATCGAGGCCAGGGTGTAGGTGAGCAGACCGGCGGTGAACACCTTTTTCCGGCCGTGGATATCGGCGATTTTTCCTGCCGGCAGCAGCACAACGGCCACGGCCAGCAGGTAGGAGGTGGCGACCCAACTCAACTGGACCGCGTTCATCCCCAGATCGGTCTGGATCGCCGGCAGGGCGACATTGACCGAGGAGATCATGAACGGTCCCATGAACGAGGTCAGGGTGGCGACGATGAGAGCGGATCGTTCCAGGGCGGAGAGGTCGCTGGCCGGTGCCGGCGCGGGCCTGGCGTTCATGGTGGAGCGCTGTTTACTTGTTGTGTCCTTTCCCTTTGCCCTTGCCCACTCCAGGTACGTCCAAATCCTGTCCCTTGCCGTGTTGTTTCTCCTGATCGTAACCGAAAATGTTGTCACTGCCCTGTCCTTTATCCTTGCCGCGGGACTTGCCGCCTCCAGGGACGCCGGTCAGGGAAAAATTCCCGTTCTTGAGGGCGTGAAATTCGGCGGAACCAGGCTTGATGCCCAGTTCCTTGGCAATGACGCCCCAGCCTTTGCCCCGGTTGGTGTTATAGGTATGCAGGACGCGTTCATGGGGCAGGCCGAGCATCTGCGCCAGTTGCAAGATCATGAACGCATCGGCGGGGACAGCCACCGATCTGGTCAGGGTGTAGACCTGCGACTGCGGCACACCGAACTGGTTGCTCAAGTGGAGGTGATAGTCATTGGGGGCGGCGTAGGCGCGGTTGTTGAGGTCGCCGAGGAAAATGTTCAGATCGGCATGGGCGTTGATGGCGGTCAAAACGAGAAACAAACCGAGGGTAAAGAGAAGACGCAGGTTTTTCATACAGACTCCTTGGATGGATAAAACAATCGAGACGAAAAAATTTGCTAACCGGTACGCAGTTTTTGTATTGTATTGCCCGTGCGATTCGAATTCAAGCAAACTCTGAGAGAACCGGCGCACCTCCCCAGGCACTCAGCGGCCGAAGATACCCTGCAACAACCCGCCGGAACTCTGTTTTTTCGTCTCTGTCTTCGGCTTGGCCTGGCTCTGTTGCGCCAGACCGAGCGCCGTCCGGCAGGGATCCTCATCGGCGGTGACCTTGTCGATCAGCATCTCACCCACCACCGAGAGACCGCCAGTGGCGACCCCCGCCCCGACCGAGGCAGCGGTTTTCAGGGTGCCGGCCGCGTCGATGCCGATCGACGGCTTGGCGATGGTCCCGCCCACCTTCACCAACCCGGCCAGGGGGGAGGAGAGGGACAAACCGACGCCACCGCGGGCGCGGGGTTTGATGCCGAGATCAAGTTCTTCCGAGCGCAGGTCGACGGTGCCGGAACCCACCACATCCACCTGATTGGTCCGCATGGCGATTCCCTTGTCGGCGGTGGCAACACCGTCACGAATGACAAACCGGACCGCGGCGCAGGTCATCTGGGTGGTGTCTTCGCTCTTGGCGAACGGATTGAGCGCGCCCAGCACTTGGAACAAGAGATCGCCGGCAGCCAGATCCACCGCCTTGTTCCGCAATTTGCCCTCGCCGACGCCGACGCTCGTTTCTCCGGTGGCCGAAGCCATGATCGCCCGCACCGAGTCGCCGCTGCCTTTCAGGTCGGCCTTCAGGTCGCTTTTACCGCCGATGATCGGGCCTTTGCCGGCGAGCTTGCCGATCTCGACCTGACGGCCTTGCAGCCGCAGGGCCACAGCCGGTGTCTTGCCGGCCGCATCCAGGTTGGCCTCGCCCTCGACCACGCCTCCGGCCAGACCGAAACGAAACGGTTTGATTGCCAGTCGGCCGCCATTGAGGGCCACGGTCAGGGCAACATCGCTCAACTGTTGGTCGTCGAGAACCAGCTTGCCGACCTGCACGCCCAGGTCGGCATCCAGGGCACGCAAGGCCGCGACCGGCAGGGGGGTGTTGGGAAAGACGCGGCCGTCGCCGCCTTTTTCCCTGCCCGGCTGCGGTGTCGATTTCCCCGACGCGGCCGTCGCTGCCGGCGCGGCAAAGTCGGCGGGATTGATGGTGGCACTGACCAGTTTTCCGGAGATCTTCGGCCGCGGTCCCAGATGGGCGGTGAGGTCGCCGCTGAGGTCACTGGCGCCGACCGAGGCCTTGAACCCGGCCATTTTCCACGTTTTGTCGCTTCCTTGCAGTTGGCCGGCCAGTTTCACCGGCCCCTGGCCCGAAAACTCGGCGCCCACCGCTTTCGCCGCAGCCGCCGGATTGTCACTCGCAACGTTCACCGCCAAGTCCACGCCCGCCGTTCCCGTCAGGTCCTTGACCGTTCCCTTGGCGCCGAGCTGAACCAGATCGGCCTTGCCCGCTTCGACGACCACATCGGTCAGGCTCAGTTGCTTGTTGCTATCGGTGAGAACCCCCGCAACAGTGAATGGTCCGATGCTCTGCGGCAGCTCGGGTGGCGTCACCCCGGCCAGGCGCATCGCCTCGCTCAGCTCGCCACCCTGGGCGCTCACCTTGAGCTTGAGGCCGCGGAAGGCGGCGAGCTCGGCAATGGTGCCATCCACAGTCAAGGCTAGCCCTTCTATCTGCGCCTTGAGCTTGAGCGGATAGGGCTTGCCGTCGACCATGGCAGCGGGTCGACCCACGGTGCCGGTCAGGTCGATCTTGTGCCCCCGGGCCTTGGCAAGCAGACGCATGGCCAGGAGGTCGGCGGCGGCGGCGCGGTCGGGCTGGAGGGAGAGATCCTCGATCTCCACGGATTCGGTTTTTTTGCTGACGCGGTCATGCCAGGCGAACACACCGGCGGTGATTTTCAGTTCGTTGATGGTAAAGCGAAAGGCGTTGTCCCCTCCGGCTGCCGGCTGTTTCGGCTCGGCCGCTCTGGGTGCGCTCGTATCGGTCGGCTGGCTGAAATCGAGGTTACCCGGCCCCTTGGCGTCGGTCTCGATCAGGATGTCGGGAGAGGAGAGGAGCAGACGGTTGACGATGATTTCCCGCTGAAAGAGCGGCATCAGGGCGATCTCCATCTCGAACTTGCCGATCTTGACCATCTCGGGGCGGGTCGATCCGGCGGGGTTGGACAGGGTAACGCCCTTGGCGACCACGCTCGGCACCAAGCCGATGTTCAACTCCAGAGGGCCGGCAATGGTCAGGGTCCGGCCGGTGGCGGTTTTCACCTGGGTCGTCAATACCTCCTTGACCTGGTCCAGGTTCACCGATTTGACGGCGATGATCGCACCCACCACCACCACGGCCGCGATGGCCGCCAGGACAGCACCAACTTTCACAACTGATTGGACACGCATAGTTGTTCCTCCATGGTGAAGAAAAGGGATGGCGCCTTTGAGGCTGGGCCGCAGAATCGGGGCAGGGTCGCGGCTCACCCGGACAGTGCCTGGTCACACTCCGCTGTTTTTTTTGAATAAAAAGGAGGGGTCTCACTTTTAACTTGTTGTTTTCAATTAAATTTATAATATCAAATCCACAATCTTGGAAGTCATTTTTCGGTAAATACCCTTCGCGCAGCCGCCAAGGAGAAGCCCCATGGTTCCGGTCATCAGTTTCATAGGGTGGCATAATTCCGGGAAAACCACCTTGGCCCGTCAAGTCCTGGCCCACCTCAGGGACAAGGGGTATACTGTGGCGGTGATCAAATCGACCAAGGAGCGCGGCCTCGTCTTTGACCGGCCGCTGACCGATACCGCCCTCTACCAAGACGCCGGCGCCACCGGCGTCGCCCTGCTGGCGCCGGATCAACTGATCGTGCAAAGCGCCCCGCCCCAACTCGATCTGCCGGCCCTGGCCCAGCGTCTGTTTCCCGAGGTGGATCTCGTTCTCGCCGAGGGCTTCAAGCATGCCGCCGGGGTGGCCAAGATCGAGGTCCGGCGGGATCAGGCCGCGCCTCTGCTGCGCGACCAGGTGGCCGGGGTGATCGCCGTGGCCACCGACCTGCCGCTGGCGGACGGCCTCTGTTTCCGCTTGAACCAGAGCCGGGAGATCGCCGACCTGATCGAGGCTCGCCTCCTCGGTTTCCCGAAAACGACCGGATCTCAGGCTCGCTGTTCATAGACATTCGAGGAGGAGCGCATGGCCGAATCCCTCAATTATCCTTCCGAAAAGGCAGGGCTGCCGCCCGGCACCCTGGTGCATGTCGGCAAGGCGCCGGCAGTCGCGGGCCGCATTACCCTGATCAGCTACAGCATGGACCATTTCGAGGAACATCCGGTGGCCACCATCGACGATATCCTTCGCCATCGCACCCCCGGGGCCATCCTCTGGGTCCACTGTGAAGGGTTGGACATTATCGAGATGGTCGAGGCCATCGGCCACCATTTCTCGGTCCATCCCCTGGTGCTGGAGGATATCCTCAACACCCATCAGCGGCCGAAGTTCGAGGAATACGAGGACTATCTCTTCCTGGTCCTGAAAACCCTGAGCTGCGACGAGGCCCTGGCGGTGCGCCACGAACAGGTCTCGCTGCTATTGTTTGCCGATGTGCTCATCAGCTTCAGGGAGACTGCGGACAGGCTCTTCGACAACCTCAGGCAGCGGTTGATCAATCCCAAGGGCCGCATCCGCTGCATGGGGGTCGACTATCTCGCCTATGTCATCATGGATACGGTGGTGGACAACTATTTCGCCCTCGCCGACACCATGGAAGAGGCGATCGAGGCGGCGGAGATCAAACTGCTGCACCGGCCGCAACCCAAGACCTTTGCCACCATCCAACTGCTCAAGCGCGAGCTGGTGTTCATCCGCAAGGCCATCACCCCGTTGCGCGAGGTGCTGCTCGCCGTCCAGCGCAGCGAAAGCCCGCTCATTCAGGAAAAAAACCTGCCCTATTTCCGCGATGTCTTCGACCACACCCTGCGGGTGATCGACACCATGGATTCCTATCGCGATCTGCTTAACGGCATGCTCGATATCTACCTGTCCAGCGTCAGCAACCGGATGAACGAGATCATGAAGGTGTTGACCGTCTTTGCCACCATCTTCATCCCCCTGACCTTCATTGCCGGGGTCTACGGCATGAACTTCGATTACATGCCGGAGCTGCACTGGCGCTGGGGCTACCCCATCCTCTGGGGCCTGTTTTTCCTGATTCCCGCGGTGCTCTTGTCCCTGTTTCGCAAGAAGAAATGGTTGTAAATGCGTCCCCACACCAGGCGGTGAGCGCCGAGGCCCGCGAGCTGCACCAGGCCGTGCGGCACCTGGCCGACTCCGCCATCGCTACCCATTCCCGGCGGTTTTTCAAGACCGGTCCCGGCGAGTACGGCGAGGGCCATGCCGCGCACCATGCTGCGTTACGCCATCGAAAGATTCCCGCAATCACTGCGGGCAGCCTATCCGGCCAACAGGATCACGAGAGCAGAAAGATGAGGATTCTTGCCAGGGCCACGGCCGAGGGGTCTGCAAACAGTAATCGCTCTCAAAAAGAGGCTGGCATGCAGGGCGCGGAAAATGGTATGATGACCGCCGTCCGGGAGCTTCCAGCCTCGCCCTCCCGAAGGCAATGTTGACGAGACCACGCGCGCTGGACGCACAACTTCGCACATCGTGCGGTATATCAATGCAGGAGGTTTTTTATGCAACTCGGTTTTATCGGACTTGGACATCTGGGCAAGGCAATCGCGGGCAGGCTGCTCGATTGTCAGCATACCCTGACGGTCTGGAACAGATCGGCAGGCAAGGCCGAAGGATTGCAGGCCACGGTCGCCGCTACGCCGGCCGCAGTGGCCCGGCAGGCCGATATCATTTTCCTCTGTCTGTTCGACAGCCCCGCTGTCCAGAAAGTGTTCACCCAGGATCAGGGGCTGCTTGCCGCCGATCTCAAAGGGAAGATTATCATCGACCACACCACCAACCATTTCCGCGACGTCTTGGACTTTCACGACCTCTGCGCCCAAGCCGGGGCCATCTACCTGGAGGCGCCGGTGCTCGGCTCCGTGGTCCCCGCCTCCCAGGGTGCCTTGACCGTGCTGGTCAGCGGCAAGGAAGAGGGATTCAACCGGGCCAAGGCGGTTCTGGAAAACGTGGGCAAGCATCTGTTTCACCTGCCGGCACCCGGCTTGGCCAGTAAGATGAAACTGATCAACAACCTGGCGCTCGGCAGTTTCATGGCCACTCTGGCCGAGGCGGTGGCCTTTGCCGAAGGGGTCGGGATCGCCAAGGAAACGGTGCTGGATATCCTCAACGTCGGCGGCGGCCAGTCCCTGGTGCTCAATGCCAAGAAGGCCAAGCTCCTGACCGAGGATTTCTCAGCCCATTTTTCCAACTCCCTGATCTACAAGGATCTGCACTGCCTGCAGGATCTGGCCTATGAACACAAACGGCCGCTGTTCACCGGCGCGGTGACCAAGGAACTCTTCGGCCGCGCCATCGCCGAGGGCATGAGCGACCTCGATTTTTCCTCGGTGTACGCCCTGTTCAAGCAGCGCTGAGCGGCAAGCCCGTTGGCGTTGTCACGAGAACAGCGGAGAAAAATATAGGTCATCCCCATCGGAGTGCTGGTGGGGATGGCCGTTCCGGCGCGAAAAAAGCCGCTGGTCGCACTGCATGTGCGGCGAGCGGCTTTTTTATGGCCCTTGTCGGCCGCCGCCGGGGAGAAAGGGATTGAATCGGTTGGCCACCATGACCATCCAGGCAGTGGCGCAGGTGCTGGGGATGGGATTGGCGTACCAGCCAAAGGGAATCGGGTACCGTTTGCTGGCATAGAGATAGGGCTTGGTCGAGAGTGGGAACAGTTGTTGGTAACGCTCCGGGGTTCCGGGAAAACCGGCGTTGGCATAGGTATCGATCCGCAGGGTGTCCAGGGCGGTCAGCATGGTCTCCTCGTCGCGGCGGAGGGCTTCGACGAAGCGGCGCGCCTGCTGGTGCTGGGGCGAGGACGATGCCAGGCTCTGGTAGTGGGCGAGCATCGCCCGGACCATGGTGAGGGCGCCCGCGGTCCATTCGGTCGAGAGAATCCCCTGGCGGAAGTGGCCGTGGGTGTCGATGCCGTTACCGTCCTGGTCGGAAAAACCGACGCCCCATAACGTGGTGCCGGCGCCGTACCCGCCCCAGCGCTTCACCTGTTGCCAGTTCTCGTAGCTGGCGCCGAATCCGAACCAGGCGTCGATGGTTGCCGGCCCGAGCGCGGCGATACCCCAGGTATTGACATCCACTGCCTTGGGCGAGAGGGTCGGCTGCCAGCGCTCCTGCGCCTCGGGTTGATCGGCGATGCCGCCCTGAACAAAGGCGCCGTCGTGCCAGGCAAAATCCTTGAAAAAGGCGAGCAGGCCGGCGGTGGTGCGACCATTGCCGATGGGGCCGCCGTTGAGCATCGCCTCGCTCAGGCGCAGGGCGTCGCTGATCCGTGCCCGGTCGGCAGTCCCCAGCTCCTGGTTCCGATTCAGGGTGTTTTCCAGGGTGACGCGGAGAATGCGCAAGCCGGCGGCGAGGGAGATATTGTTTTCCACCGCCACGAAATAGGGGTCGACCAACTGCTCGCCCTGGTTGGCTACCGTGCCTGCCGGGGCGTAGTAGACCGCGCCCAGCGGCGACTGCATGGCGGCAAAGGCGGGCAGGACGGCCAAGGCATTCTGCATGGCCGGGTCGCGGAAGGGGACAAAGCCAGCTTTGGGGTTGAGATGGTAATGCAGCGCGGCGGCCTGCAGCGGCCCGATGAAAAAGGCCCATCCATTTTCACCGGTGATCGGTTTCCAGTCGGTCCAACTGATCGTGCCCGGCTGATAGGCGGGGTCGGTCGGCAGTCCCACGGCGGTGATCGCGCGGGCGTAGGCCGTACCGGCAAAAGGATCGGTTGCCAGCCAGGTGCGGGGCAGCATGCGAAAACTGTAGGCCTGGGCCGGGTCGACGATCCGCTGCTGGTTGTAGACAAAGACCGGGCCAGCGGTGACGGCCCGGGTTTCGCCGGCTCGGGGATGGCGGCTGTCGCCGCTGTGGCCGGCGCGCAACAGCAGGTTCTGATTGCTCACCAGCTCGTAGGCGTCCCGCCCCGAGGGCAGCGGCAGGCGGTGCGTCCGGTCGCCCAGCATGACCGCGATCTGCCAGGTGGCGGCATCGTAGATGTTGGCGCCGTTGTGGGTGTTGACCCGCTCGGTCTGGAGATCACCGGCGGGCGAGTTATTGGGGGTCAGGGTCGAGGTCTGCGGATTGTAGACATCGACGACCGTGCAGTCGGTCCGGGAGCAGACGTGTTCGCCCCAATAGGCGGCGCTGTCGAGGAAACTCAAGGGCAGGTGCCGGCCTTGGAGGGTGCCGGCGGTGGCGCGGTAGAGGATGCCGCCCTGATCGCGCTCGCTGATCAGGAAGCGGTAGCCGGCCTCCAGCTCGGGGAAGGCGGCTTGCGCCGGGAGCGAAGAGAAGGGCAGCAGCAAGGGCGCCAGGAGCAGGAGGGGACGTATCCACCTTCTGCCGGCCCGGTGGCGGGGTGTCGACACAGGGGCCCCTTCAGGATGTGCGGCAGATCGTCAGGCCCAGTTGCAGGGCCTCTGCCATGGTGTCGGTCTTCTCGGCCACCGCCCCCTTGACGTCCACCCCTTTGGCCAGCAGTTCGCCGCTGTAGGTCACGTCCATGGCGTCGAAGACATAGCGGATGGTCAGCCGGGCACCGTCGAAGATCTTGCCGCCGTCAGTGGCGGCGACGCTGACCATGTAACCGTGCCGGTATTCGCGCTCCGGCTTGATCTCGCCGAGCAGGTATTTCCGGCTCCACAGGACCTGGCAGCGATCGATAAAGGCCTTGGCCTGGGCGGTGACCCCGTAGAAATAGATCGGCGAACCGATGACGATCCGGTTGGCGTGATCGATTTTGTCGTAGAGCGGGGTCATGTCGTCCTTGAAGATGCATTGGCCCTCGGTCTCGCAGTAGCCGCAACCGGTGCAGGGATGGATGTTCAGGTGGGCCAGGTTGATCTGTTCGGCCTTGTGGCCCGCCTGGTGGATGCCCGCCTCGATGCGCTCCAGCAACAGATCGGTGTTGCCGCGCTTGCGGGGACTGCCGTTGAAGATGAGGATGTTCATGGGTTCACCGGGAATGGGAGTTGGGTTGGGGGGAGAGAACCGTCTCACGAACCAACCACCAGCTTTCAACCGGTGGTTGGTTCGTGATTTGTTCCACGTTGAGGGGCGCGCCACAACGCGCCCCTTTCGAATGTATTTTAGGTGAGATGCCCTATTTTTTCCTCGGGTCGTCAGCAGGGTTGACGTAGTTAATGGCCCAAGGTCCAACGCCGTGCACTTGAACAGTGGCCTCCTCTTTCGTCCAGGCAAAGTGATTGGTCTTCGGCTGCATAATGGCGACACTACCCACGGAGAGCGCCTTTGTTTTGGATTGGTCCAGCTTGTCCCCGGTGCCCATGTTGAAAGTACCGGAGATCACCGTGACGTGCTCGATCGCCGGATGCCAGTGGGCGGGTAATTGGTAGTTCGCCGGAAATCGCAGGCGAAAGGTAAACGGCACCGCCTCGTTGAGCGGGCCTTCGATGACGGCAAGCATCGCGCCGGCCGGCAGCGATGACACGTCCGTCCACTTGAACTCATCCGGGGTAACCATCATGTGTGCACCCGATTGAGCCATGGCGGCGGACACCCCCAGACAACCGAGGGCGAGAGTGACGAACAGGGCAGCAAATATGTTTTTCATAGCACCCTCCTATGAACGTTTTTATTGGAGTCCGTGCAAGATGGCGGGCGGGGCCAGAGGGCTCCGCACACCCACCTTTCAAGTGCTTACACTATAAGTAGCTGAAACTCCTGCTGCAAGACGGTGAAACGCGAACAGCCCCCCTCTCGGCCTGGCGGTCTATTTCATGCTCAAGAAGCGGCAGACATTGAACACATCCCCGGCCGGCGCACCCTCATCGCCCCGCCGGTTTCTGCTCGAACTGCGGCCGCGCGATCCAGTAGGGGGAGGCCACCCCGGTTTTGTAGGCCTTCAGGGCCTCGGGTGAGGAGTTGACCCGGAGGTTGCTGTAACTGCCGTCCTTGTTTTCCCACCGTTCATGCCAGTAGACCGCGAGTTTCACCCGAGGGTATTTGCTCGGCATCGTGCTGAAGGCCTGGGCAATGAAGCCGGCCTTGTCGCCGGGCGGAAACTCGCCGACCCCCCATTCCGCCAGAAAAACCGGTTTGTGGGGATCGAGCTTGCAGATCTCGGCGTAAGGGTCGGCCATCATGTCGTCGAAATGGGCCCAGCCCTCGGATCGGCTCATCTTGCCGTACACGCTCAGGCCGAGCCAGTCGACATAGTTGGGGCCCGGATAGTAACTGTTCATCCGGTTCCAGGCGGAACGGGGCGAGCTGTAGTTATTGACGTGGAAGCCCCAGAGGATGTTGGTCGCGTTTTTGGCCCGGACCCGGTCGACCACGTAGCGATAGGCCTGTTTGTAGAGCTCCGGTCCCTCGTAGAGAGCGTGGCCGTCCCGGTGGCCGATGACCTTGCCGCCGCCATAAAAAAGACCGGACCAGGGAAACCAGGTGCCGTTCATTTCCAGACCCCAGGTCACCAGCAGGGGTTTGCCGTACTGCCGTGCCGCTTCGGCCCAGGCGTCGATATAGTGATCCCATTTGCCGGCAAGAATCTGCCGCAGGCCAAAGCGGTCCGGGCCGCGCGCCTCTTCGTAGGGCTTGTCCCATGGCGACCAGAAAATGAGCGGTACCGCGCCGTAACTGGAGATGATGCGCAGGGTTTTTTCCGGGAAGGCCTGATCGCCCCAGAAATTACCGAAGGCGACCGCGGCCAGGGGTTTGCCGGTCAGTTGCTCGAAGTTGGTCAGGGCGTCGTAGGTGACCTCGGCCTCGCCCTCGCCGAAATCGACATAGGCGCCGGTGTAGGCCCCGTCTTTCGGCATGGTCAGGGTCAACGGTCCGTCCATCTTGGCGGCGGCTGTCGTTCCCTCCGCCTCCAATGTCGATTGGTCCCGGCAGCCGGAGGCAAGCGGCGACAGGATAAGCAGCAGCGCCAGGAGCACCGAAGCGGTCCGGCGGAGGGAAAACAGGGGGGTGAGATTCATGGGTATCCGACTGGTGGTTGATTAGGCCCGGTAGGGGACCGAGGCGGTACGATCGAGCTTGCCCCAGCCGACCCAGACGCCCTTCAAGGCCCTGAGAATCGCCCGGACAACGACGATATTGAGCACCGGCCGGTAGATGAACCGCATCGGCAGGACCAGCCAGATCTGGGACAGGGGTTCCCGTTCCACCAGGCAGGCCACTGCGGCGAGGATCAGGTCGGCGACAAGGAAGACGAAAAAGTAGAAATAGAGGATGGCATTGGCCGGACTGACCACCAGGGAGAGAATGAGCAGCAGGTCGATGATCGAGCCGAGGGCCACTAAAAAGATGTTGAAAAACCAGGAACTCGGCAGGCTGAACCAGCCCAGGGCCTTGTACTGGGGGTTGAACAGCAGCTCACGGTGCTTCCACAGACACTGGAGGGTGCCGAAGGCCCAGCGGAATCGCTGTTTGGCAAAGCCGCGCACGGTTTCCGGGGCCTCGGTCCAGGCCACGGCCCGGGGGGTATAGGCAATGATATAACCGCACTTGTGCAGGGCCAGGGTCAGGTCGGTATCTTCGGCCAGGGTTTCGGTGCTGATGCCGCCGGCCTCCTGGACGGCGCTCACCCTGAGGGCGCTGACCGCTCCCGGAACCACGGTGATGCAGTTCAACTGGTGATAGGCCCGGCGGTCGAGATTGAAGCCGCAGGTGTATTCCAGGGACTGGAAGCGGGCGATCAGGGTCTTGGGATTGCCGACCCGAGCCCGTCCGGAAACCGCGCCCACGGCGGGATCGGCAAAGGGCCGCATCAAATGGCCGATGGTCTGGGGCGTGAATTGGGTGTCTGCGTCCAGGCTGACGACAAAGTCGTGCCTGATCGCCTTCATCCCGTTCTGCAAGGCCGTGGCCTTGCCGAGGTTGACCTGGCGGAGCAACCGGATGCGGTCGTCGTCCTCGGCCATGGCGGCCACGATGGCCGAGGTGGCGTCCTGGGAGCCATCGTCCACCACCACCACCTCCATCGGACCGGGATAGAGGGTGTTGAGCACGGATTTCAGGGTGTCGCGGATCACCTTTTCCTCGTTGTAGGCGGCGATCAGCACGCTCACCGGCGGACAGAATCCGGCGTCCTCCGGAACGGACGCGGCCTCGTCATTCCGGCGGCTGCGAATGGCCAGCCAGGAGACGGCCAGGGTCTTGAGCACCGTCAGGCCGGTGGCGACGATCATGAAGGCCCAGAAGAAGTTGGTCAGCTCGTGGATGGCGGTGAAGCCGCTTTCGCTGATCATCCGGGTCAGGGGTTGCTGATTGGCGGGCAGAACCGGCATCAACTGCTCCACCGGGATGCCGAGAAACTCGGGCAAGGGCAGGATGCGGTCGCCGCGGGCGTTGAGGTAGTTGATGATCCGGGGCAGAACCTCGACGGTCTGGCTGCGGTCGCCGCCGGCATCGTGGAGGAGGACGACGTTGCCGCCCCGAATCCGGCCGTTCTTGACCCGTTCGAGCATGACGTCGACCCCCGGTTTGTCCCAGTCTTCCGGGTCGACATCCTCGGTCACGGTGACGTACCCCATTTTTTGCGCCAGTTTGATGGGGATCAGTTCTTCCTCGTCGTGGGGGTTGGTATCGGCGTTGTACGGCGGCCGGAACATGATGGTAGAATGGCCGGTGATCGACTCGACCAGCCGCTGGGTGGCGTTGAATTCCAGGTGGGCGCGCTCCTCGGAGACCTGGGCGATGTTGGGATGGCTGTAGGTGTGGGTTCCGATCATGTGGCCTTCGGTGAGAATCCGCTGCACGATCTTGGGGTGCTTCTCCATGTTGGCGCCGATCATGAAGAAGGTGGCCTTGGCGTTTTTCGCCTTGAGGATGTCGAGGATCTGCGGCGTCCATTTGGAGTCCGGGCCGTCGTCAAAGGTAATGGTGACGCCGTCCTCGGGTCCTCGCCCCTGATGGAGAATGGTCAGATAGCTGGGAAACTTTTCATAGGTGGCGCTGGCCATGGCCCCGGGGACGGCCTTTTTCTCGATGTGGATGCGGCGGTTGCCGTCGCTGCGCTCGTCGACAATGGTGATCAGATTGCCCTTGCCGATATGGGCGATGGCCTTGCCGGGCCGGATGGGCTCCAGGTGGGTGAGATCGTTGTGGGAAGGAAGATTCTCCGGCGGCAGATCGAGCACGTCCCAGATCCCGGGGTCTTCGGTGCCCAGGCGGTTGACGGCAATGCCGGCCACGTGATGGGCCCTGGCGGCGGTGAGCTGGTTGAGAAAGGTGATCGCGTCGAGAAACCAGACGGTGTGGACCGCTTTCCCCTCGCCATAGACAAAATGGGGATTGAGGGAGAGGCGGTGGAAATCGCAGGAAGTTTGGGCGGAACGGCCGGCCCGGCCCATGACATCGGGAAAGCTGATGTGCTCCGCCGACTCCCGGCCCTCGGTCCAGTCATAACCGTACGCCCCCTGGGAGATGACCCACTGCGACGGCTTGCCATAGCCGTCGACCAGGGTGGAGAGCCAGCCGTTGAAGAAATCGCGGGAGGCGATCGGTCCCGGGGGGTCGAATTCGGCGTGCTCGTCGTGGAGCATGGCCACAAAGTGGTCAACATGCTGAGGCAGGACATCCAGGTCGAAAATTTTCAGGTCGCGGCCGGTGGAGACGCAGAGCCACAGCTCCATGCCCTCTCGGTGCAGGGCGTCGGCGATGCGGGCCAGGAAGGTGGTCATGTTGTCGCGATAGCTGGGATCGACCTGCTGCCAGTCGAGCACAACGCCCACCGCGTTCATGGTGTTCAAGGTTTCGACGAGATGGCTGATGAATCGTTCCTGCCCTTCGACCGGACCGTTGATCAACCACTCCACCGCCTCGGCCATCCAGACATCACCCTCGCCCAGATTACGGAGGAGCGGCAAAAGGGCAAGGCCCTGATCCTTGACCAATTCAACCACCTGTTCCTCCGAAGTGATTTTCATTTGGCCGAGGGTGCTGTCAAAGGTCAGCCAGTCCGGACAAAAATGGGTCAGCTTATCGGCATTCGCCTTGAGGGAGTCAAAACTGTCCGGATCCCAGCTTTCGTAAAAACCGAGCCTGATTTCCCTGGCGGTGTCGGGCTTGGCCACCAGGGGCCCTTTCTTTTCCACCGGAGCCGCGTGACGCTGGTGGATATCGGCGGTCGCTTCCTCGTCCTTGGCTTTTTTGTGTTTCTTTTGATAGTCCAGCCACAGGGGTTTGGCGGTCACGGTCTGGTTATGGGGGACCTTTTTTTCCTGCAGGGCTTTGATCCCGGATTTGAGCTGCTCGACCGCCGGGGGCATGATGAGATTCGAGGGCAGGACCAGGGCCTGGATGAACAGGATGGCGGCGATAAAAAAGAGCAGGCCGCCGATGAACATCAGGCGCCGGAACCGGGGCCAGCGTTTGCCGCGACGGTCGAGAAAGACAAAAGATTCTCCGTGGCCGGCGGTATCGGTTGGCCGGGAAGAGGGAGGTTCGATCCCCGAGGGTGTTTGCGTCATAGACCACTATGAAGGATGAGAGGTGGCATCGTCTCGCGATGCTGATACCGGATTTTACTGTCGTCGCCTGTCGTTGGTGCGAGGCAGAGGAACAAGCAGAAAAAGCGGGCTGGAAGTCACAGAATATAAACGTTCATGGCGCGTATTTCAATCTCGCTTTACAAGGAAATACAAGGAAAAGAACGATGGGGGCGATTGGAGGAGCGAGGAGCGGCGTGCAGGAGGAGGGAACGATGCGTTGCAGGTCGATATCGAGCAGCCCAGGCACATCGTGGCACATTTCACCCTCGCCGGTTCATCTGTTCCGCCAGGCCGATCACCTCTTCTTTGCGAGGGAAATACATGGTCATGCCGGCAGCGGAGAGCACGGTCAGCAGATAGAGGTCGGTGTGGTTCTTGCCGAGCAGGAAGAGGATGAGGCCATAGATGCCGATGGCTTCGGTCATGGCCAGGGCGACGATCATGGCGGTGGTATAGCGCTGGAGAGCCGGATGCTGGCGGAATTTGGTCAGCGGCGACGGGGGCTTGGCGGCCAGGATGGCTTTGCGGACAAACCAGGTGGCCACGAGCGTGGCCAGGGCAACACCGTACAACGCCAGGCGCAGGTCGCTGTAGGCCTCCGATGGAAAATCGATGGTAGTCTCACGCAGAAAGAAGGGGATGGCAAAGACATACATGATCAACGACATCGACAGGGCGGTCCAGATGATCTTCAGCATCGACATCCCTTTTTCGAGTTCCTGCCCGGTTATCATGCTTCTCTCCCGCTGGATGTTGTGGGTCCTCGCCCTCGTCCGGCGCGAAGAAACGCTTCCGGCGGCCGGGCCTCTTTTCTTTCTGCACTTGTATCATGTGCGCGGGGCCTTGGCAACCACGGTCTCGCCCCGGATGGAAGCCCACGGGGCTCATCGGGAGCCAACGGGTCGGGAGCGGTAGAGCAGGGCGGCGATGACCACGGTGCAGGGAGCCACGGCGATCACCCCGAAGCTGCCGACCAGGATGTTGAGGACCTCGGCGGCGACAAAGGGGGCATTGAGCAGGTTGGCCGGTGGCAGCCCCTTGGCGAGAAAGACCATGAACATGGTGATGTGGCTGCCCGAATAGGCGAGCAACAGGGTGGTGGTCATGGTGCCGGTGACCGCGCGGCCGACCCGGAGCCCGGAGCGCATGTGTTCGACAGGGCCGATCTCCGGATGACGGAATTTGAGTTCGTCCATGGTGGCGGCGATGTCCATGGCCAGATCCATGACCGCGCCGGAACAGGCGATGCAGACGCTGGCCACGAAGATGCCGGTGAGGTCGAGGTGGTAGTAACCGGAATAGAGCAGCATCTCGGCAAAGGGCCGGACCGCGCCGTGCAGCCGGAACAGGGAGGTGAACAGGGCCGCCAGGCTGCCGGTGAGCAGCAGTCCCAGCAGCGAACCGAGGAAGGTCGCCAGGCCGCGCCGGGTGAGGCCGCCGACGGCAAAGCAGATCACCGCCACGAGCAGGGTGACGATGCCCAGGCCGGTGGGCAGCGGGGGGGCGCCGCGCAGCAGCAGGGGGAAGAAGAGCTTCCACAACACCAGGGCCGCAAAGACAAAGGACAGCCCGGCCTTGAGACCGGTAACCCCGGCCACCCCGAAGAGCAGGAGGGCAAAGAGGACGACGAGAAAGAGCTGCAAGCCCAGCCGGTAGGCGCCGCGCGCCACCGCATTGATGGGTTTGCCCTCCGGGGCGCTGTATTCGATCAGGATGGTGGCGCCGGTCTCGTAAAACTCGTCCAACTCCATCTTGCCGGTGAGCATGTTGACCACCTCGATGGTCTGGCCCTGATGCGGCCCGGAAAGCAGGCGGACGGTGAGGAGCTGGATGTTGGTCTTGACGATCAGGTTGGTCCGCACCCTGGAATTGTCGACCGCGGTGACCAGCGCCCGGCAGCGGATGCCGCTGGGGGCGGGCTCCACCTGGGCAAGGTCGAGCAGGAGCAGACCGGCGCAGAAGAGGGCGATGATCAGGGAAAAGAGCAGTTCACGGCGTTGTGGCGGCATGGGCGGTCAGGGAGAAAATGCCCCACGGCGCCGCAAAGGGGGGCGGCGTCATGGGGCTTGGCGGGTTGAAAGGAATGGTGAAGGACTCAAGGGGTCGTTGGTGTCTTCACCACCGGCAGCGGCTGCCAGATCCCCATGGCCTTGGCCATCTGCTTGGCGATGTCGGTGTTGTCATAGAACCCGGCAAAACGCTTGGCGTCCGGGCCGATGGCAAAGACCGGCACCGGCACGCCGGTGTGGGAGTAGGAGGTCCAGCCGATGCTGGCGCGCTCGTTCTGGATGTGGGTGATGGTGACGATGATCGGCTCGTAGCCGCCATAGAGCAGTTTGTTCTCGTCGGCCTTGTTGTCGTTCTGGCCGCTCATCGATTTGTCGTAGGCGTCTTCGAGTTTTTCCTTCTGATAGTCGTTGAGGGTGGACCAGTCGAGGCCGAAGACGGTCCGCATCAACCCGGTCATCTCGGCGTTGCTTTCCAGGTTGTTGGGGGCGGTCCAGTTGTAGCCCTGCTTGTTGGCCTCCTTGTGCGCCTTCCACTCGTTGGCGCCAAAGGCCTGGAAGCTGCTGGTCTGGCCGAGCAGCCGCTCGTAATAGGCGCTATAGCCGGTGGTGGCATGGCCGACGCTCATGCCGCCGGTCTCGTGATCGCCGGTGACCACGATCAGGGTCTGGGAGGGATAGGCCCGATAGAATTCGAGGGCCACGCCGATGGCATCGTCAAAATCGAGGGTGTCGCCGATGGTGGCCATGGCGTCGTTGGCGTGGCAGGCCCAGTCGATCTTGCCGCCTTCGACCATGAGAAAGAAGCCATCGTCCCGGTTGAGCCAGCCGCCGTGGTTGCTGTCTTTTTTCCGGGTGAGCAGCGAGGCGATGGCCACCTCGGTCATCTCGGCCAGCGACAGGTTGGTTTCCGGCCGATCAATGGCATAGGGCATGGCGGCGGAATCCTGCAAGTAGGGGTTGATGGCCACCACCTTGCTTTTCGGGTTCGTTTTCAGCTCCAGGATGGCTTCCCGGCTGTTGAGCACGGTGTAGCCCTGGCGGCTCAGCTTGTCCCAGATATTGATCGGTGAGGTCGGCGCAGCCAGGCCGCCGCCGCCGAAGAAATCATAACCGGTGTCCGCCAACTGGGAGCTGATGGTGTTCATGTCGCCCCGGCTGGGCACGCTGGCATAAAACGAGGCCGGGGTAGCGTGGTCGAGGGACACGCTGGAGATGATGCCGATGCGTTTGCCCTTTTCGGCGGCCAGTTGGGCAATACTCTTGTATTTGATGGTCTTGGTGTCGTCCATACCGATGACGCCACTGGCGGTTTTGATGCCGCAGGCAAAGGCGGTGCCGGCCGAAGCGGAGTCGGTCATCAGGGCGTGGGCGTCATAGGTGGTCTGCATCCCCTGGACCGGCAATTTGGTCATGTTCAACCGGTTTTCTTCCTTGAGCAGGTCCTTGGCCTCGGTGGCCTTGCCGCCGTTCTTGGTGGTCAGGTAGGCCTCGGTGGCCTGGATCTGGGCGCTGGACATGCCGTCGCCGACAAAAAAGAACACATACTTGGGCGTTTCCGCCACAGCCGTGGTGGCCAGCAAGGCCGCCGTCATCACGGTCGCGGCGCAGCTCCATGTTTTTCCCTTCATTCTTCCCTCCATGCTTGTTGAAGTTGCGCTGCGAACAGAAGGGGCGACCGGACACCGGCGCCGATGCCGGATGAATGCGCCATAGAGATCCTCCTGTTCGCGGGTCATGCCGCCGGAACCATACCCCTTCCCGGTTGGCAGTCTATTTTTGCCGCATGGATGTTAGAATGTGATGAGCACCGGGATAGAGGATGATCAGATTTTGGCTAAAACACAAGCGAATCGTGACACCCTCGCAAAAACCCTGGAAACGAAAACCTGTGACACGCAAAAAAACAATACGCTATGGAATAGGTATTGTCGTTCTCGCGGCTTTTTGCGAGAGCGACAAACCCCGCGTCGGGCCTTGACTTTGTTCCTTGGCCGGGTTATTTTAAATTCAACATTTGAATATATGTTCATATAAGAGGATGGCATGATCGAGCCGTGCGAGAAGAACGATGAACAGGATATCTGCGGGGTCCGCTGCATTCACAAAGACCGGATCATGGCCGCCAGGAGTTTCGAGTTGCCGGCCGGGGAATACGAGACCATGGCCGTCTTTTTCAAGACCATGGGGGATCCCAATCGGCTGCGGATTCTGTGGGCGCTCAATCAGGGTGAGATGTGCGTCTGCGATCTGGCCGCCCTGCTCGAAAGTTCGGAATCGGCGGTTAGCCACCAGTTGCGTCTGCTGCGCCAGACAGGACTGGTGAACAACCGTCGCCAGGGTCAGGTGCTCTATTACCGGCTCAACGACGATCATATCCATACCCTGATCACCATGGCCCTGGAACACATCCGGGAATAAGGCATGGTTTGAGGGACGCTCCCTCTCTTTTGCCCCAGGGCGTTCGGCGCCTCAGTCGCTGCGAAAGCGCCTTGCCACTCAACAATCAACCAAAATCATTGAAATACTATACGTGGGCGGTACACCATGAACTTTCTCTACGACATTGCACTTGCAGCCTGGACCCTGCTGGAACAGTCCTCGCTCTATATTCTCTTTGGCCTGGCGGTCGGCGGCCTGCTGAAGATGTTTCTCTCGCCGGACTATGTTGCCGCCCATCTGGGCAAAGGCACGGTTAAGCCGGTATTCAAGGCGGCGTTGCTCGGCGTGCCCATCCCCCTGTGCTCCTGCGGCGTGCTGCCGGCAGCGGCCCAGTTGCAGAAACAGGGGGCCAACAAGGGCGCGACCACTGCTTTTCTCATCGCCACCCCGGAATCGGGCGTGGATTCGATCGCCGTGTCCTGGGCCCTGCTCGATCCGCTGATGACCGTGGCTCGGCCGGTGGCGGCCTTTTTGTCCGCCTTTGTCGCCGGCATTCTCGAAAACGTCCTCTTCTGGCACAAGGGTAAAGCAGAACCCCCGCCCCCCCTGCCCATGGCCACCGTGCCCGCGGCAGCCTGTGCAGGCCATGATTGCGGTTGCGGACACGAGCAGCAGACGGTCGGGTGGTGGAACAAGCTCAAGCAAGGGTTTCGCTACGCGGTCACCGATCTCTGGGACGATCTCGCCGGCTGGTTTTTCATCGGTATCGCGGTCGCCGCCTGTATCACCGTGCTGATTCCGGATGACCTGATCAGCCGTTATCTCGGCGGCGGCCTCAATGCGATGCTGTTGATGCTGGTGGTCGGCATCCCGATGTACATCTGTGCCACCGCCTCGACCCCGATCGCCGCGGCCCTGATCCTCAAAGGGGTCAGTCCGGGCACTGCCCTGGTTTTTCTCCTCGCCGGTCCGGCCACCAACATCGCTGCCCTGGCGGTGTTGATTAAAATTTTGGGGAAGAAAGGAGTGGCCGTGTATCTGGCCTCGATCGCGGTGATCAGCGTGCTCTGCGGCCTGGCGCTGGACGGGCTTTATTTTTCCTTGGGGATCTCGGCAGCGGCGACCATCGGTGAGGTGGGCGAAGCCCTGCCCGACTGGCTGATGTGGGGTGCCACCGGCCTGCTGCTTGTGCTGTCGCTGCCGGTTCTCGTTCGCTGGCTTTCCCGGAAAAAGGCGGTGTGCTGCTGAGATGGAGCGGCGATTGCTGTCATCTTGCTGGAGAGGAGGGGGTAATGGATCAATGAACCAACTGAAGAATTTTCGGGAAGAACTTCGACGTGGTCGCAGTTCTTCCCGAGCGACCGAAGCAGGCATCGCAAAAGAATAACGACCCCTTCCCCGGTGAGAGGGAGTATGCTTCAATTTGACAAAGTTTTTGTCACAAATTTATCAAGTTGTGAGCGAACCCAAGCATACCGTGAAACGTGATTACCCATCGTTAACCAGTGAAGACCTCATGTTGCTCGTGGCTGACGGTGACAAAAGTGCTTTTTCCTGTTTGGTCAATCGCCACCAGGAGACTGTTTTTCGCTTGATCTACCGATATTTTGGCAAAGAAGAGGAGGCAAATGACCTCGCTCAGGAGGTGTTTGTCCGGATATGGCGCTCATCAAAAAAATATACGCCAACCTCTAAGTTCACCACCTGGCTGTACACCCTGACGGCCAATATTTGTAAAAGCGAAACCCGATCGCTGTGGCGGCGTAACATCCGCTTGATCGGCTCGTTTTGGGCCTCCGGCGACCACGATGCCCCGGAAATCCTTGCCCCTGCCCCCTCGCCCGAAGACGCGGCTCTACAGGCTGAACAGGGCCGCCTGGTTCGCGCCGCCATCCAATCCCTGCCACCCAATCAGCGCCTGGCCGTGGTGCTCCGGCGCTACGAAGAGCTCTCCTATCAGGAAATTGCCCTGATCGTCGGTTGTTCGGTTGCCGCGGTGGAGGCCTTGCTGGTCCGGGCCCGAGTCAATCTGCAGAAAAAATTGTTTCCCCTTAAAAAATAAGCGCAGGTTTTCCCGGCCTCGTCGGTTTCATAAAAGAACAAGGCGTGTATCCGACCTTGCACATCGGAGCGAATTATATGGGCCCATCAGCACCTCCTCCCATGAACTGTTCGATAAGACAAAAAAAACTCTCGGCTTTTGCGGATGGTGAAGGCTCGCCCGCCTGGCGATCCGAGATGGAAGCGCATCTCGCGCATTGTCCCGAGTGCCGGCAGGCGCTGGCGGCCTTGGATCGGCTTTGGCTGGCCCTGGAGGATGCCGCCCCGCCCCGCCTGCGGCCTGATTTCGCGCCAGCGGTGATGGCGAGAATGACAGAGGCGTCCGGTCCCGGATTTCTCGATTGGAGATACCTTCTCCCTGCCATGTTGCCCGCGCCAGCGACCATGGCCGCTCTGGTGCTCTTCGGGCTCTTCATCGGCGGATGGATGGGGCAAACGGTTATGAAAGATAGGTTGATGACAACGACATCCCAGGAACAAACGGCCACCCTTGCCGCAATGGATGCGTTCGCGCCAACCCCGAGGGGTTCACTCGCCGAGGGGTATCTTTTGTTGGTGAGTACTACTCCCCTGGTGAAACCATGAAAGGCAAAATATGGATTTCCGTTCTCGTGCTCTCTCTGGCCATGAACATTGGGGTCGCCACCATGTTTGGCCTCCGTTTTGTGCAAACAAAAATGACTGACGCCCCCCAGAAATGCCCCTTTTCTTCAAACGATGCCCATTTATATACACTCCTGGGACTCACCCCGGAGCAGCAGGCGGCAATAGCGCCTTTGGCGCGGGATTTTCACGAACATATCGGCGAGCTGTCGAGCGAGATTCATCAAAAACGCAACAGCATGATCGCCATGATGGAGCACGACCCCGTCGATATGGACCAGGTCAATCGAATAAGAAAAGAGATGCAATCCCTCCAATCCACCCTTCAACAACACGTTTTCGAGCACATCTTGAAAATGAAGCAGATGCTGCAACCAGAGCAAAGGATCGTTTTTTTCCAAGCTCTGCGCCAGAACTTCATTCCGCAGAACGTGCATTCTCACGAATAACCAGGAAACCGGAGACAATGCGATTTGCGTATGTATGGCGGGAGCTCACCCTCCGCAAAAGGCGGCATCTGACCGCCATCCTCGGCCTGGCCGTGGGGATTGCCCTCCTGGTCATCCTCCAGGCCCTGGCCGGGGCCTACCGGCAAGCGGCCCGGGCACCGCTGGCGGAGATCGGCGCCGACATCACCATCCAGCGTTCCGGCGATGTCCCCCAGAATCTGCAGGGGGCCGTGTTTCCCTGTTCGGCGGTGACCATCCGCCAGCAGGAGGTGGAACAGATCAGCCGGATGTCCGGTGTCCGCGCCACTGGGCAGGCCCTGTTGCTGTGGGTGTTCGATCAGGAACAATTCACCATGGTGCTGGGGATTGATCCCGCCAATTCCCTGGGGCCTGGCAAGCTGCGTAATTTCGTGGTCAAGGGTCGGTTCCTGGAGGGAGAGGGCCGACAGGCCCTGGTCGAGAGCACCTATGCCAGGGAAAAGCAGATCAAGGTCGGCGAGATGGTGACCATCCTGGCTACATCCTATCCGGTGGTCGGGCTGGTCGATGGGTCGCTGGCCTCAAAGATCGCCCTGGCCAATGTCTATCTGCCACTCGCGGAGGCGCAAGCTCTGGCTGTGGCCTCTCCCCAAATCCAGGGTGTTTCGCCCTTTGCCCGGGGAGATGTCAATCTGGTGTTCATGAAGGCCGATCAGGAGGCAATTCCAAGCCTGGCGGTGGCGCTCAAGACCGCCCTGGGCGACAAAACCTCGGTGGCCACACCGGCCTCCTTCCTCCGCCAGTTGGGGAATCTTTTTGCCCTCTCCGACAAGTTCGCCTCGGCCACTTCCGGTATTGTCATGGTCGTGGCCTTCTTGATGGTGTTCAAGACCATTGCCGGCGGCATCCAGGAACGGGCCAGGGAGATCGGCGTGCTCAAGTGCCTGGGCTGGACCAGCTCGAACATCAAGGCCCAACTCCTGGCCGAATCGCTGGCGCTCTGCCTCCTGGCAGGGCTTGTCGGGATCGGCTTTGCCGGGCTGGTCTGTTTTGGCCTGAGCTTGCAGGAGTTGCAGATCCCCATTCCCTGGGAGATGAACCCCACGCCGCATTTCCTCCCCGGCGGCGGGGAACCGGTTTTCAAGACCGTGCGGCTGCCGGTGCAACTGTCCTGGCCATTGATCGGCCTGGCCCTGATGCTTGCCCTGATGGTCGGAGCCATCACCAGCGGCCTCTGTATCGGCCGCATCACCCGTATCAAACCTTCCGAGGTGCTCCGTCATGAATGATCCTATCCTCGCCGCCACCGATATCCGCAAAACCTTTGGCGACATCGAGGTGGTCAAGGGCGTCTCGGTTGACTTACAACCGGGCGAATTTGTCGGTTTGGTGGGCAAGTCCGGTAGCGGCAAGACCACGCTGATGGCCCTGCTTTCCGGTCTGGAACGGCCGACCTCGGGGCAGACCACCCTGTGCGGCAAGGACATTGGCGCCGCAACCGAAGACGAGCTGGCGCTTTTCCGCCGGGCCACCATCGGGTTTATTTTCCAGTCGTTTCAACTGATCCCCACGCTGACGGCCTGGGAAAATGTGGCGGTGCCCCTGTTCCCGGAAAAGATGGCGGAAGAAGAACGGCGGGAGCGAGCCACCTCCCTCTTGCGGCAAATGGAGATGGAACATCGCCTCGATCAGCTCCCCGGCACCCTGTCCGGCGGAGAAAAACAGCGCGTGGCCATCGCCAGGGCCCTGGTCAACCACCCACAGATCATCTTTGCCGACGAGCCCACGGGCAACCTGGATTCGCACACCGGGCAGGCCATCATGGAGATCCTCACCACCTTGCATCGAGAGCAGGGCCTGACCATTCTCATGGTGACCCATGACCTGGAACTGTCACAATCAGCCGATCGCCTGCTGCGCATGCAGGATGGAGCCCTTGTCCCATGAAAAAAATCCTCATTCTCCTGATGGTCTCGTTCTCCTTGCTCCTGCCCGTGGCTGCCAGAGCGGCCGCACCGGTGGAGGTCGATGTTCTCTACATGAATCATGGGCCGTTGCAGCCCACCCTGGACAAGCTCAAGGGGCTTTTTGCTGGTTATGGCGAAAAAATAGCGCCACGCTGGCATGACTTTGAAAGCCAGGACGGGGAAAAATTCATGGCAGCCAAAGGCATCCGCCGGCATGTCCCCCTGATGATCTGGATCAATGGCAAAGAGGCCGTCTCCGGGTTTCCAAGCGGCTCCGGACCGCAAATGTTTCAGGGGAAATGGTCCATGGCATCCCTGGCCCAGGCCCTTGATCAAGCCACCCAGCCGCATTGAGGCCGGCACAGGTCATGCGCCTTGCCTATATAGTTCACGAATTGCAGCATCGTTCCTCGCGAACCCTGATCAATATTCTGGGCATCGCGGTGGGCATCGGTCTGTTTGTCTCGATCAACGCGGTTGCCACCGGCTACCAGCGGGCCGCCAGCCTGCCGTTTGCCAACCTGGGTGCGGATTTGATCGTCCAGCGGGCAGAAAAGAATCAGCAATTGGGCCAGGGTGGCCTGTCCATGCGAGGCATCAAGCTCCCTTTTTCCAATCAGGTGCTCTCTGCCGAGCAATGGTCGACGCTCAGGACAATTGACGGGGTTGCGGCGACTTCCGGGGCGCTCCTGTTGTGGGAATTCCTTCCCGGCGGATTCCGAACCATCATGGGCGTGGACCTGGCGCTACCCGACCTGGGACCGGTCCGGCTGGGCCAGTGGCTCAGCCAGGGCCATTTGCCGGCCCAACCGGGCGAGGCGGTGATGGAAAAGCATTATGCCAAGTTTCGCGGCGTCCGTCTGGGCGATGGGCTGGAAATTGACGGTAACCCCTTCAAGATCGTCGGCCTGCTGGAGATCCGCGAAGGGGCGCAGGTGGCGGCGGCGAATATCTACCTGCAACTGGCGGATGCCCAAGCGCTGCTCGGCGGCGCACCGGCCCCGCTCAATGTGGCCTACCTGCGGCTGCGCGATCCCGCCGAGCAGCAGCGCATCGAGCAGGAGATCGTCAAGGCCTCGCCGGGCCTGTCAGTCAGCAGTTCCGACTCCTTCATGGAACTGATGGGTGGCGTCTCGATGATCTCAGGTCAGTTCGCTTCGGTGGCCTCGGTGGTGTCCCTGCTGGGGGCGATTTTGCTGATTCTCAAATCCATGACCGCCAGCCTGGTGGAGCGGGCGTCGGAAATCGGGGTGCTCAAGGCGGTGGGATGGACCCGGCGGGATATCCAGGCGCAACTCCTGGGCGAGGCCATGGTCCAGTGTGGGCTCGGCGGTCTCCTGGGGCTGGGATTGGGGTACACGGGGGCCTTTCTGGTCGGCACGCTCTCCCTGTCCATCGCTACCCCCTGGGCGCTCAATCCCTTGCCGGCTGCCGCCAAGATCGGTGAACTGACCGGCCAGGTCATCCAGTTGCCCATTCGGTTTTCCTGGGAATTGTTGACGATCTCCTTGGGCATTGTTGCGACCACCGGCGGCATTGCCGCCTTGGCGATGGGCAGGGCGGCCGCAAAGATGCGGCCGGCAGATATATTTCGGAAATTATAAAGAGGACCCGGTGCGGGCCTGCCCGCGCCCATTTGAAAACCAACTGGAATCAATTAAAATTACCGGTAATCAGGAGGCCCTTCCATGGCACTTGTCGAGGCCAAAGAACTCAAGAAAACCTATCTTGCCGGCGATATTCCGGTGGAAGCGATTCGAGGCGTCAGTTTTTCCATTCCGCCAGCCTCGTTCGTCTCGTTTATCGGTCCCTCGGGCAGCGGCAAAAGCACCCTGCTCAACATGATCGGTTGTCTGGACCCGCCCACGGCCGGCGTTCTCACCGTAACCGGCCAGGATGTTTCCCGAATGAATGCCAGGGAATCGGCCAAATTCCGCGGCACCCACATCGGATTCATCTTTCAGGATTTCAACCTGATCCCCGTGCTCACCGTCTTTGAAAACATCGAGTATCC
>Ga0074193_1000411_pt1 | contig 73876 bp, 47 predicted proteins | sample EPASupsiteHSE605_FD_64523 | JGI IMG/M metagenome (GOLD analysis project Ga0074193, IMG submission 64523) | Bioremediated contaminated groundwater from EPA Superfund site, New Mexico - Sample HSE6-05 | ecosystem: Environmental > Aquatic > Deep subsurface > Groundwater > Contaminated ...
AACCATTAGAGAACAAAAAAAAGAAATATTAACTTTTATGTTGAATTATGATTATTTTTTAAGTAATTTTCCCATTAAATTTAGAGATGAATGTAAAGATTATAATATTATGAACAAAACTAATTTTTCAAAAATTAATTTCATCCCTCTCTACGGAGGAATTACTAAAAATATTTATGAACATAAAATAGGATTAAATTACAAAGCTTATTTATTAAATAATTATAAAAATATACCAATTACTGAGGAACAAATTCCTGATACGGATAATTTATTATCAGTAATTCCTAAATCATCTGATTCTAATGCCGATCCTACTATTAATTTTTAAATTAGTAAAATTAATTTGAAAAATAATTTTTAATAAAATATTTTAATAAAAACTGATTTAAAAATCTATTTATTTTAAGTAAAATCGTATTTAAAGAACAAAAGTCGAAGGAAATTAAAAATATATAAATATAATATTATTCACATAAAATATAATGATTAAATAAACGGTTTTCTACGGGTTTAATTATATTTTAAATCGGAGTTTATTTTTATGGAAATTCGTTCGTAATTTATGGAAGACTGTATAGAATAATCGTTAGAAGTAAATGAAGAAGGTCTCAAGTTCGATTGCAGAAGAATGAAATTTTTTATTTTATATTTTGTACGTTAATTTAAGGAACAAAGTTTACATAAAATAAACTTTATGAAAATCGTTATTTCGTTATGACGTCAGAAGTTCAGAAAAAGAAAGTGTCAGTCAGATTTGGGAAAAAAAATGAAAAATTAGAAATGACACTGACACTGGCAAGGTGGCAGGAATGAAGCTACAGGTGTGAAATTTAAGAGAGATGAAACCGGAGGTGGGAACATAGTTCCTTCATGGTAGAGTGGTCACGTTAGACAAGTTTGAGCGTACAATCACGAAAATCAGTAATTTTTATGAAAAAGTGACTAACGACGGTGTGTTTGAGGTTGAAATTTAAAATATTTTTCATAAAAAAAAATTTTAGTCATGTTTTAGGAATTTGGCGAGTCCTTTCAGAGTCCAGGTTAAGTGTAGAAATGATTGGAGTGAATAATCATATATTGAGAAGGCCTTGGAGGACACTTATGTTCATTTATAGGGTATTTTGTGTGAATTTTGACTAAAATCACGTGAAAAATACGTGTAAAATAAATTTTAGGAGGCCTTTTTCGCACACGGCGGCTGAGTAGGCCTTCAAAATTTAGAAAGTACGTATCCGGAACGTGAATTCTGAAAAATATTCCAAAAATGAGTTATAAAACACAAAGTCTGTCAAAGCCCCTATATATATAACTACTTTCCACCATATTTGTTGCCAAAAATGATTACAACAATTGGGATATTTGGTTTTCTGAATAAAAATTTGCTCTCTTGCCCATATTTTCAAATCCAAGCAGTTTTTTCAATTCTCAATATTTTTCTATATCTCGCACTTTTCATATTGATTGAGATTCATACCCAAAAAAGTAAAAAAAATGGTTTAAATCCAGATAACAATTTGGAAAATAATCTCATAGAAAACGAACAATATTCTATTGCTCGTTCACCTGAATCAATCCAAGAAGACGAGACAATTAGACATTCTAATCCATCTGATTTTTCATTGATGATTAGGAGCCTATACAAGACTTTCATTTCGCCAACCAATAAGCAAAATTGTATAGTTAATAATGTGTCTTTTGGAATCAAAAAAGGTGAATTTTTTGGAGTGGTTGGGCCTAATGGAGCCGGAAAAACAACTTTATTGAAAATGATAATGGGAATTATTCCAAGTGATTATGGCCAAGTATTTGTCAATAATAATGAAGTTACAAATGAAAAATTTTGTTCGGATTTGTTTTTTTGTGATGAATCAAATGATTTATTAGAACCAGGTCTCACAATTAATGATAATCTAATTTTTATTTCCTTACTATTCAATACTCAAAAAACTGATTTTGATAACATATTTGAAAACATCCTACCAATTCTTGGTCTCGATCAATACCTAAATACTTATATATGTGATTTACCGAAAGAAATATCGATGCTTGTTTCCATCGCTGTTTCTTTGATTTCACCATCTGATATCATAATTTTTGATGAACCCACATCATCACTTGATGAAATTTCCAGAATCAAAGTCCATAAAGCACTTTCACAGTTTAGAGGGAAAAAAACAATCATTCTTTGCACCCATTTGTTATATGAAGTTGAATTATTATGTGATAGGATAGCAATGATGGTAAAAGGGAGTATTTACACAATTGGTTCTCCTCAATATCTGTCTAGCAAATATGCTAAAGAATGGAATCTAAGTATATCAATAGATCACATTGATGAGTCAACCAACGCCCAAATAGAAGAATTCATGCTTCAAAGTATTCCTAGCTCAAGTATTGTTTCTAGGATATTCAACAACATTGTGTTTGCTATTCCATCAGATTCAATACAATTATCCAATGTTTTTAGAATTGCACAACAAGCCAAAGACCAAGATATGGGTATAAAATCGTTTTCATGCGCATCATCAAATTTGGAGAAAGTTTTTCTCGAGCTCATACGAATGTATAAACAACCTAGCGAATAGACATCTCAATCACCATTAGTTTACCATAAAGTTCTGATCAATGAAGAGGATGATTTGAACAAAACTTAAAACCGAATTATCTGCTTCTTGACATAATTATTGAAGGACATTGAACAATTTTTAGGTTTGTTTGCTCAAACAAATAGCCCAAGCACGAGAAAGTCCATTATCAGGTGTGATTGCTACAAACAAGCTACTGCAGAGCAATTCATATATAGTATCAATATTATCAGTTTTCATACACAAATATATTATCTCAGATACTGCTGGATGATACCTCGACATTATTGAGGAAAACTCACCGCTTACAAAAGCAGAGAGAGCCTCAGAAGCCCCAATCTGATTTCCATCATAAAAAACTGGATAAAACAATAAAAACACAAGAATTCCTACTGAATAAACATTTGAACTACAGCTATACTCATTATTCATCCCATTTGGAGCAAAAACAACATCATTTTCATCAGCAAAATCAAAAGCCCTCATTGTATCAAACCCAATTCCATTATTCTTTAGTTTAACCAAAGATTTCAAACCCATATCCACTATTCCAATATTATTCCAATGACAAAACCTAATCAAGCAGCACACCACAATTGCCATCAGTGTAGCATCATTCCCAACCATCTCATAAGAATTAATAGTTGCTCTTGTGGAGTAGCTTCTTTATATATCATTTTGTTGTTTCCCCATATAGACAGATTTATTGATCAAATGGTCACTTTTACCCTTTTTCTTCATTACCAAAAGTGCCAATTAATGCAGTCGAAAAAACAAAGAAAGGAAGAAAATCAGACATCCGCTGTTAAAACCAAATGTTCGACTTGTGGAAGGGAAATATTTGGGGAGCGTTATTTTCGATGTACACGATGTGCCCATTTTAATCAATGTCTAGAGTGCTATTCTGTTGATTCTAGCTGTCATCCTCTTGATATGAAAAAATATACTCGAGATTATCATATTTTTTTGGTAGTTGATCCGAATCCTGTGTCTATTTTAAGATCAGATTGGGATAGTAATGAAGAATTGACATTGTTAAGCGCCATCAAGCTTTTAGGTGTTGGCAACTGGAATTCTATAGCAGAGTGGATGAAGCCTAGAACAGCAGTGGAAATTGAAGCACACTATATTCAGACATATATAGAATCACAAGAATCCCCTTTGCCAATTAATAGGGTTCTTGAGCCGGCCATTGTTCCTCCTGCACCAACATATAATACTAAACCTATCGAGTCACATCCTTCAGAGGGCCAAGAAGCAAATTTAGCAGCAAAGAATAAAAAAGAAAAAACAACCCCTGCAGAATACTCAGGGTGGATGCCATATCGACATGAGTTTGAGCTTGAATACATAAATGAAGCAGAGGATATTGTGGCTAATATTGATTTTGCTGATAATTCATCACAGAGTTTCGAAGAAAAAATTAGATGCCTCGCATCCTATAACCAAATTCTAAAGGAAAGACATTTTCGGACTGGAGTTATTGAAGAATGGGATATTCATCATCTAGAACAGAAACCACCAACTAATAAGTCAGAAAAGGAATTAGATCCTCGAATACTGAATAGTACTACAAAGATCGAGAAAGAGATTGATGAGAAACTATTACCATTAGCACCATACCTTGGTAAAAATGATGTTGTCGAGATTGCAGAGAATCTTCACAAGAGAATCAAGCTTAATGCATTAATAGAGAGCAGAATTAAGTGGCAAAAGTGTGGGGTTAGGACAATGTACGAAGGACAATTATATAATGAGCTTGAGAAAATGATTAAAGAGGGAAAAATTAACCAAACAGAAGTTGATCAATGGAATAAAGCTATTGAAAACTACATTAGGAAGCATAAACGAGATGCTTCATCTCCAGAAACAGAACTTTTAACGGAAAAAGAATCAGAATTATGTTCCCAACTAAAGATGCATGCACAAATGTTTTATGCTATCAAAGATTTGTTACTCAGAGAATATGCAATTAGAGGAATTCTCTCAAGATTTGAAGCTGTTCAGTTGTGTTCTGATATTTCAAATCAAATTTCTGCTGTTTATGATTTGTTATTAAGTAATGGATGGATAAGTGACTGATTCTATTTAAATATTTAGTTAATTTTTTGAATATTTGTTTCTTTTTGATAAGGGTAGTACAATCCATATGTACCTCCATTACCAAATTGACCGGGATTCATTGAACATACATCATTAACATTGGCTTTCCAAGGGAAACATGAATCACATAGTATAAGAGCATCAGGAGGAGGGAAGAGATTGAAAGAGAAATCATAACTCCATGAAATTGGTGCATGTGCCTGGTCAATAGGACACATATGCCTTTGGTTCAAAAGGGTGGTAACTAAATTTATATGAACATCTTCATCAGAAACAGGGATAACTGCACAGCTGCAAACTCTTTTCATTATATCATCTCTAAATATGGTAATTGTTTGATCCATGAATCTTATTCGACATGGATTACTCAAAAACTTTGCTTCTGGAAAGATTTTCTGAATAGAATCGGGAAAAGACGGTCTTGGATAGACTTTTGGTGAAGCAATGTCAACCAAAGATGGAATAAAAACAAACTGAGTAAATTTTTTGATTTCAGAATGTAGGAATATCTTATCACAGAACCTGGAAAACAGTCGTTGAAAATCACCCAATTGATTGATAGAATATGGTTTAGAGGTGAATGAACCTGATATAATGATCATGTTTGGTGGAGATTTATCAAATTGTGATAATACATGATTGAAATTATCAAGAACAGACGGAATATCTATCCAAACATCAGAAAATACTAGAATTAAAGATGAACTGTGTTGCGTTTCTAACAATTCATGAAGCTCAGTCATGGAATTCTTGCTTAAGTTCCATCCATAGGGATCAGTAGGTAGTCTCCAGAAATTTGCAAAGAAATCGGAGATTTGAGTCGATGGTGGATGACCAATAATAGTTGCATAAACAGTTTTATCTCGATAATCTCCATTCACTAGCACTACTGATCCAACCGAAAAAATTCCAATTGCTTGTTGCAATCCAGAAATATCTAGATTCACAATACCCGTGTCATCTTCAATAGTTAATGTATCTCCATCAAGATCAAGTAAGCCTAGCACAATAACATTCGAGTCCTCTTTGCTAATTAAAGATGTAATTGACGTTATTGATAGTTTTTGATCAGAGTTAATCGCAAAGTGCACTGATGATGATTTAAACAAAGATGTATGAAGCAACGACTGCTTAACAATTTTGTAGCGTGAAATTATGGAGTTACATTTATCATTAGCAGTTCCTATCGTAGATTTCTCTTCATTAGAAGGTATCAGGGTTCTATTTGAGGAATCAAACACAAATCTTGGGTATTCGAATGCTGATTGATAACCGAAAACATGATGTGAAGGAGACAAAGATTTCTTAAATGTCGATATTTCTCTCTCAATAAGTGTTTTATCAACAATGTTATCAACAGGAGATGATTTCAGTATTTGCTTAAGCAATCTTTTTAGGGTTTCTTCTGGATTATCGTTTTTAGCTAAAAAATTCCGTAATAAAATAACAGCACTTCTTTGCGGAAGCAAATCTAAAGCCTTAAACTCAGTAAGAATGAAAGAATCATCCATTGTACGTTTAAAATTTCGATCTGGTTTTTACTGGGGTAGGTTCAAGAAAGGATTTGTCTCTAAATCAATAGTTTCTTGCTGTTCATCTGCAATGTCAGGGGTTTTATCTAGGTCTAATGCATACTCCGGTGTTTCTGAACTGAATGGGGGATCATTTAGAAGCTCTTCTTCAGCTTCATCAACTCTTGTTACAACACTACTTATTTCATTGACTTGTGGAGCTGGGGCTGCCATAATATGTTCTTCAAGGGCATTCTCAATCCTATTCAAGTCTTTCTCATCAATTTCTACGAAAGACTTCATTTCTAAGAATAAGTCCTTCATTTTCAGCAAAACTTCAGCTTCCTTCTCGCCTTCTTCTTTCATAGCTAAACCATATCTAGTAAAACCTTGGCAGAACCTCCTAACTTTAAACTTGTTGTATTTCTCCCGAATATCGATCAAGCGTTTCAGCTGAGTCTTAACATCTTCAAGACACTTACGCTTTTCATTTCTTGCTTTCTCGACATTGGCCTCTAATTTTGCCTTTTCTTTTTCAAATTCCGGCTTTTTAGATTCGAAATCAAGTTTTGCCAAAGCTTCCTTCAATTTGCCGCATGATCCAGTATATTCTCTTTTCTTCTCAATATATTCCTGGTTTTCTCGAAAAACAACGTTGAATCTCTCTGCAACGTCTCCAAAGTCCTCAGAATTGCGGATCTCTTCCTCAGAAAACTTAATATGAAGATCTGCAATTTCGTTAAACATTCCCTGAATACGATCCATGAGGTTGGTAACTTGAGGTGATTGAGAAACAACAGAATTGCGCAAAAATCTCCCAAATTCAGCCCATGATTTCGCATATTTCTTTCGATTCTCTCCTGTTTCATGCAATGATTTTTGAATTGTGCGGATATCCGTCAATAATTCTTCCTTTCTGCTTTTAAACATTTGTTGACACTTTTATTAACCGAAAGATATCGGAATGAGCAAAAACCATATTTGATGGTATTTTCACGCTTAGGACATGTAGAAGGATCAATAATGTGAATAAAAAAAATTTGGAAATTCTATGAGCAGTACATTCCGATCTTTCAATGTTTTAAAGCATTTTCTGGTTTTGGTGAAAAGGAAACTATTGAAGCAGAAAAATGTTGCCGCTTTTGTTATTCAACGGGCATTTCGACATTATTTATGTCGAAAAGACCAAAGGGATTATATTCATCATAGATCGGCAATATTGATTCAAAGAGCATGGAGAAATTACTATATTCCAAAAAAGCTAGCGGGAAACGCGAACAGGAAGAATAATGAAATAAATATTCGTATTATGCCACCTTCTGATGCTCCTACATCTCCAAGGGTTAATAGGAGGAAAGTATTGATAGAAATCGAACCAAAACCGCAAAAAAATCAAAAAGGCAAATTATCTCAAGATGATTTAGATAAGCAAGCATTTGAGCATGAATACAATGTTAAATGGATAGAAAAATCTATTACCACTTCGTTTGTTAATTCTATTATGAAAACAATGGATTTAAAAGCACAGATCATCAGTAAGAATACTGCTTTTGGTATGAGACAGATCCCAAGAGCATTCTTTATTAATTCCATTCACGATATTTTTTATACATCTGAAGTAGTTTGTGCATATTTTCATGCTCCAACATTCAGGTGCATATCAGTTCACAAATCTGGGATAACATTGATTGATATTGATGCAGATCAAATGAATCCTCATTATTACCCAATGAATATTCAAAAGTCTATTATAGATTCTACAATGGATCCACGTTCTGGAAGAGTGTTTTTATTGTTTAATGATTGGACAATGTCGGTTTTTGAAAATGGTTTTTTTTCAAGGAACAAACCTGTTCAAACAACTAGAATATACCAAGATCAAGCAAAATATGTAAAGTGTGATAAATATGGGCACCTATGGTTACTTGATTCCACAAAAAGATCAACAGTTTTTTTATTAGATTCTCTTGATTTTTTTATAATGTCTGAGAAAAGAATTTGTCTTCCAAAACAAAATATTATAAGCAATTTTTGCAATCTATATAGAAACAATAACCCAGAAGGGTTTTTATTTGCCTCAACCACTACGCCGGATGTTTTTTTATATAATAATAATGGAGAGTATATTGACACTCTTTCATTTCATTCTTCCAAATCTCCCAAAATACATATAACCAAAGAGTATATTATTACTTATGGTAATGATATGCTTATCAATGTTTATTCTCGTTCTGAGGGCAATGTAGCTCATCTTAAAACCATTGTTCTTAATTCAAAACCAATATCTGTTACTTTTATGAGAGGATTCCAATTGCTTGTTGTTGGGTTGTCCAATGCTAGTATATGCTTTTTTACACTGAATGATGAAACATATCCAAAATCTATCCCAATATCTTCTCTTTCTGATGAATTATCACCTCTTTATTCAGAAATTATTGGAGATAATATCAATACAAAACTATTTCGGAGATTTAGTTTAGTGTTTCAACAAAGAGTAAATGGAAGGCCAAAAGAGATTTATTCAACTCAGTATAGTACTGACTGTACTTTACTTATTCTCTTTATGGAGGATAATCAAATAGAAACTTTGTTTATGATCAAGTTTTCCATTAGAGTTAAAACATATTTATATGATATTATAAAATATCCTCCAATATATTCTTCGCCAAAAGCATATTGTTCAAGACAGTCATATGAAGATTTGTTGTCACTTAAGAACCCAATTAAAACAACAAGACAGCAGTTAATGCGTGATTCTGAGTATTTAAAGCAAATTCACAATGAGATCGAGAAAAGATTCCTTTTATGGAGATTTAAAATAGGAAAAGAACATAAAATCGGTGAAATAATGATTCAATCGCCATTTCGCAGATGGATTAGATATTTATCACCATTTTTTCCTAATTTATCAATTTATGAGTTGTTCTGGCTTCTGAGACCTACTTCAATTATGATTCCAACTATTGATTGCCCAAAGAAATTGAACATGGCTTTATCAGAATTGATTCACAATCAATCTTCTGAAATGATTGGAAAGTATTCTTGTATTGTTCAAACATCATTCAACAAAATTGAGCTTGATGAAGTTATTTCGATACTATCCGAAGTTAATGAAAGCTCATTCTCACAATTTTCTGACTTTCGCGATACATATTTTCAGATTAAGTCAACATTACCATCATTATACTTTAAGTCCCAAATTAGGGAGTTTAATGACAAGATTATATATAGAATTTCTGAGATCGAGAATATTATTAAAAATACCATTAAGACAATACAGCATGCTAAAGATGGTAACAAGGTAACATTTGGGATAAAAAGGGGCAAAAAACTAAAAGTTCCAGCTGTTTATCCCGAGACTACATTTCCATTCTTCTCCCCAAAACTTGTTGGGAAAAGCACTTCATTATTGCCAGATCCTCTTTATGAATCTTTTAGATATAAAAACCATCGAGATATTCACCTCACACCAGAACAAATATCTTATTGTAAGTATTCTGATGAAAGTAACACTGCTGAAATATTGCCATTATCCACATCAGTTTCTATAAAGGAGATTACGTATTCTCGTGCTTTATCAAAGTATCAAATGTGTAACCATATATGTTCCATTTCTAGTGACAATAGATTTATTGTTCAGCATTATCCTCATGGGAAGATTCCATTGAGCTATATTTTGGTATCAAATCCGTTTTGCAAAGGTACACCAAATGAATTTTTGGTTGCAAGGTATTGGCTTTCTCAAATACTTGTGCTTCTCTCTGTTTTACATAAGCAGAGCATAGTTTTGCGTTCTTGTTTGCCAAGTAATTTTATTTTATCGCCTGATGGAGCATTTGTTCAGATTTCTAGTTTAGCAGATTCATATTTTCAGGACTCTGATATTGTAAAGTTGCCATTTGTTGACAAAGAACCATATTGGCTTCCTCCAGAATATTGGGCTAATCACAATCCTACACCAGCTTTTGATATATATCAGTTTGGTATTCTTGTTTTGTATTTAATGACAGGGTTTAGAGCCCCATCTTTTGTAGAGATAATTAAGAATCATACAAGGTTTAGGCAAGATGATATTCTTGATATTGCCAAATCCCCAAGGTTTTTTTATGATCCTCTTGAAGGTTTTTCTTTTTCTCGTTTTCCATTTTTCACATCCAGTGGAGAAGCTCTTTATGCACTCTTAGAAATTGATTCCCCATCGTCACTATATGATATTGTTTTGTTATGTTTAGATATGGATCCATCAAGAAGGCCCACTGCTCGTCAACTTTTAAATCATCCTTTTTTCTATTTAACACCATCCACTATTAAAAGAGCCCAAACGCTTGCCTTATCTCAGGTTCTTTCAGTTCCGCTATCAGTGTTTGTTAATGGTGTTTTTGGCACACTAATATCGAGGATTGAATATGAATTTCAGTCTAAATGTGCAGAAATCCCTTCAATAGATACCGCAGTTAATGTATTGAGCTATTTTCTTAATAAGTCTAATAACAAATACCATATAAAATTTCCCATATCTGATTTAAGGCTACATCAAGTTGTTGAAGAGGTATTTGAACAGCATATTTTTGATCAAATTGTTGTTTATGTTATTAAAAGATTAAGACAACGTTTTGAAAATGGAGAAAAAGTAATAAATGATGAACCATTTCTATCACTTATCTCATTATATCACCAATTCTTCAAGTCATGTTTGAATACACCTTCGGTTTTCTCAAAAGTTTTTCCATCATTTAAAAAACTTAGTACTGGAATTGATGGATATTATGAATCTCATGAGCTTTTCACTTTTTTACATATGAATATGAGACCTCTTGTTCAATTTTTCTTTACCAAAGTATCTCCTTCTGTTCATAGGATGATGAATATTTCGGAATTTTATTGTCAACATTTTATGGAATTTTATGATAATATGAGAGATTTTGCAATGGCTTTTGAAGAAAGATCTGAAAGACGCCATGCATCAACTTTGAATTTTGTTTCAACATTTATTGAGGCATATCCATGTGAAGATACAATGAATCTTCTTCTTGATTTTGGCATTCAACATAAAATTGAGCATTCTCTGGCATTTCAAACACATTTGGTGAGGTTTTCATCATTAAAGCTACTTAGAAATGTTTTACATTTCCCTTTTCTTAATCTTAGATTCTTATCCGAGTTACTATTAATTTATTTCCCATATTTAATTATTTCCGAAACCCAACCCTATCCAGAAAAAATTTTGTTGATTGAGATTCTCCGAGAACTGATGTTTTCAAAATCATTTGTGTCTATTCTTTCATTGTTGAATATGGGATTATTAGATATTCTTTTTGAAATATCTGGAATCCATCCAGAAAAAGCACCCTATATTGTATGGGGACAAGGGGAAGAAGTCCCTATTTATAAAATCTCAAGAGAATTGATATCCGATTTATGTAGAAAATCAATTCCAATTATTCGTTCTCTTCTGTTCTCAATTCCCGAAATTCGCACGCTATTGAATAGGATTGGAATTCCTGATTATTTGGAAGATATTGAGTTCACAAATTTAGTACAACAATTAGAGATTAATAGCGTAAGCGATTCATTATTATCAACAATGTTGATAGCAGAATCATCTTCTTTGAGTACAATAACATCAATAACTCAACAAACCGAACAAAGTTTCCAATCTTCGCTAGTTGTTATTTCTAGTTTTCTTATTCGAAATCAAAAAGATATGGTTCATTATAACAATCTTTTTAGATCATTATTATATATTTGGCAAAATAATAATCTTAGTGTCTATATTCCCTTGATTGAAAGTATATTGAATGGTTTTAGGGATGGTTATCAATATCATCAGGAATTACTAGTATTAATTTTACGAGTTTTAAAGAAGCCAAGTTTACCTGATGTCTTTTTATCCATTCCATCTTTGTGGAATCAATACCTTCAGAGCTTTATTAAGCATACAAAAACTCTTTCTAGAGCTAGATCTGTTCCTGATAGTTTTTTGGTTGATTATCCAAGAGAGAGATCCAACCGCATGAATTTATTAAGATCATTACTTGACCATCCTGATACTCGTTTATCATCATTATTATCTGTTCAATGCGATTTTGCCAATCTGGTTATTAATGAAATGTTAGTTTCAACTGAAATGTTTGAAATTAAGTTTAAAGTTGTTCCATCTGAATTTGTTAAGTATAATCGTAGATATTTAATACGAAATGAGGCGATATCATTTTTAAGGATTGTTTTATCAAGAAGAATAAGAGCGGATTCATTGTTTTCTTCTTTCTCTGGTTATTTCATGCATAAAAATATTCTGTTAAAAGAAGCCAAATTATTGAAAAATGTGAATGAAAAAGGGTTCCGCCTCACAACAATCAGGCTATTAAATACTTTAGCCAGTCATGATGATGCTTTTGGGATTAATGAAATTATTTTGAAATCAGATATATTAATGGCATTAAAAGAAGAATCCCTCAATGACTGGGAAAATTTCCAAATGCTTCAAAATGCTTGGGATACTCAAAAGAGGCGAGATAATACTGGAATTCTGGAAAAAGTAAGATGTTTGTATGATTCATTAAAATAAATGTTTGTTTTTTAGTGTTTCTTCTTTTGTTCTGCTTGCTCTTTGGTTAGTAATCCGCATGCCATACTTGGACATCTTGATTCACAAAGGCCACATCCAATGCATTTGGCTGGATCTACATTGTAAATCCATTTAGAAGGCTGCATATCAATAGCATCATTTGGACAAACGGTACAGCGTCCGCATCCAAGACATGAATATGGGTTAACTAAGGCGTTGATAAGCCGCTCAGAGGTAGGTTCTTCGATATCAATTTGTTTCATGCTCTTAATAAAATCAGAGAGATTTGAGTAACCATTTTGATAAAGAGATATGGATAACCCGCTATTAAGTCCTTCAATATCTTCATGTCCACGAGCATATTTTGATGGATCAACTTCAATTAGTTTGAAGCCTTGAGATATCAATCTTAATCCATCACGATAGTTTAAGCATCCATCAAAAATAATTTCCTTGGATACATGATCCGGAAGGCCATATGGCATAATTTCAACCCTCATCTTACCAAGATACTTTTCCTGTGAAGATAAGGCAATTTGAATTCCATCAAGGGATTCAATTTTGATTTGAACAAAACTAATTGGGAGTTGAGAAATGGATTCTAATATTTCATTAAACATTGGAAGCTTAGTGGAGATGCAAACAGAGAGAATAGAGTTGGGATACTCGTTCTTCAAAGTGGTGATATCACCAGAAACAACAGAAAGTGATCGAGAAGGAATATAATTATCAGGAATTGAAGGGTTCTTGTGGTAAACTTTCAAGAATCCTGATTCTTTTGGTTCTCCAATTGCCAAAACAACACCACCCCATCCTTCTTTAAGTAATCTGCGGCAATTCTCAATTGAATCAGTAAAAGGAGATGATGCAACAATAAATGGAGAAGGTGCTGTAATTCCATCAAACTCAATATCAATCGGGACTGGACGAACATTTGGAATAAAAACAGGAAAATCACTTTTGAGATCATTTTCAATGATTGGTATTTCGTTGCCTGAAAGAAAAGCATGAATTCTCTTCGCTGCATTCTTTCCTGATGCAGAAGAGCATACTACGCTTGTACCAACACCACGAGCTTGACCACAAACGAAAACAGGAGACTTTTCTTCGTTTCCAGAAATCTCACTCTTTTGTCCAAGAGCGGAAACAACATAATCAAATTGAGCCCAAACCTGTTCAGTGCCCTCAATTGGTGCAAGACCTTTATTAACTTGAACTGTATTCAATGATATTTTCTCGCCATTCTTCTCAATTGATTTGATCTCTGTTCTTGGGATGATACTGATTCCAAGAGCTTCAATGGTGCCTCTTTCTTCGCTTGCTAGCCTGGCTTCAGAAAGGGTTCTTCTGTAAATAATTAAGGCAATTTCCGCTCCGCTTTTGATTGACAATGATGCACAATCAATAGCAACAGCGCCGCATCCTAGAACAGCAACTCTTTTTCCTGTCAATTGCTCTTTGGGTAATGTTAAAAACTGGCGAGCTGAGATACACAGTTCAGACCCCGAGCACGGTGGGAAAACATCCTTTTGCATTCCAATAGCATAGCAAACTGCATCATAGTTGGATTCCATTGGTTTTTCAAAATTAGTATTCATCTTGAATTCCACATCACCTAACCTCTTGATAAAATCAACATCATATGATAAAAGTTCTTGTGGGAACCTGAACTTTGGAATGTAGAGAGTATCTCCACCTGGCTTAGAATTCCTTTCATAAACATCAACTTTGTGGCCCCTGGATATCAAACATGCAGCACAAGATAGACCAGATGGCCCAGCACCAACAACAGCAACTCTCTTTCCGGTGGGAACTGGTTGCTTAATCAAATTGAAGAATTTCCCATTCTTATGGGCGCGGCGAGCAATTTCAGCTTGAATTCCAGGAATATTAATCGGAATATCAAGCCTTTGGCGGGTGCACTTTCCCATGCAATACTTGGTGGGACATATCGATCCGCAAACTGATCCCATAATATTCATTGAATAAATCAATAATGCTGAATAATCAAAGTCGGTAGCATCATTGGGCTTGGCAGCACGTATAAAATCAGTCGCTGAACAAGAACAAGGACACCCATCTCGGCAGGGCTCGGTCTTGCACTGAAGGCATCGGTCAAATTCGGCTTTGAGCTGGTGGTTGTTAAGGAAGCGGTAGTCCTTCTTGTCGTCAATACGGGAGGGGTACTGAACAAACATTAAAGTGAATAAAAAACTGGAGAATTTTCAAAAGAGACAAATGAACGGCCAATTGACATACAGAAAAAGGGAGAATTGACGTTTTGGCTCTTAAGAAGAGTAATATGTATGAAGGGGGGGACCTGGGTTTAATAGATGAGTTTTGTTCTCCTTTGAAAGCTGAAAATTTTGGGGTGGGTGATATGGATATTGCGAGTTTTTTGGCTGTTTTGAATGATTTAAATGAGAGTTTGGAGAGAAAAGTGGAATGTGCGATGATGATGATTTATCATATAGAAAACAACGAGAGGTTTTACTATTTGGATAATTTATCAGATCTTGGGGAGCAAATTTTGATTTTTATTAGAGAGAATTTGAAGTATTTGTGCTCTGAGAGATTTTTGGAATTTAAGAGTTTTTTTTGGGCATATTCCGCCGTTATTTTGCGTATATGGAAGAATTTTAAGACATTTGGTTTATTTCCTATTGCTATTAATCAAGTATTTACAATTAATAATGAAAATCAGCTTTTCGCTAAGTTTTTATTGCATAATATTATATTAAAAAGGATTGATATGCTTGGTATGTTGCAACAGCGAGTTAAAAGCTACTTTATTCATTCATGTTTTAAAAAACTATTTTCAATGGAAAGCTCTTTCATATTATTCGAAAAAGAAAGTATGAATTTGATTTATGCTCAGATTGTATTTTTGATTTTATGTTTGAAGTTAGAAGATTCTCCAATGAGTTTTCCAGCTCCAATGATCAAATGCATTGAAATAGCAATGTCTAGAGTTGATTATTTTTTCTCTCTTGATAGTTCTCATTTTATTGTAGCATTTATTGAATTTATTTTCGAATCTTCAAAACAAAACTCAATAGAGATTCGTGAAAAGATAATTTTAACTATGGACACACTAATTCAGTATTTAAGTCTTTTATCAGATACTCAACATTCGGGGATTTGTAGAGTTTTTTCAAATTTGTATGAGACATATAATGAGTATAGCAGACGCATATCTCGAATTTTAGAAATCAGTACCGAGAGTTTTTTAAAAGTGATTATTAATACATATGATCATGATGTTTTGCTCTCTATGATTGATCTTTTTTCTAACATTCAGCCAAAGTATAATATTTCGGAACATTCTCATAATTTTTTCAAAAAACTATATGCTTTAAGCAGTGATCCCGAAATGGGTTCATTATTTTTTAAGGTTGAGAATAGGAAAATTGAATTTCCAATAGCGTCAATCCCCAAAATGTTTAACCAAAATGATGAAAGAATTCTAGGAGTCATCACATTCATGTTAGAGAATGTTTATTCATCATTAGAGAATTCCCAAAATGACCCCAATCAAAACGATAGTCAACTCTCTTTTTTATTAAGAACATCATTATGTTTTTTTCGTCATTCATGGAGAATTAACTCAAAGTGGCATAATTTTTTTTTGATTTTCGTTTTTAAATTAGTGAATAATATGATCCTTTCTAGTAACACAAAAAGTATTTATATAAGATCTGTTTATTCCATTATGATTTGTTTGGATTTCTTTGTTTCCGATTATTATATTTCTGACTTTTTAAAACTGAGAGAAATCCATCAAGAAATGGATCAAATATCAATGAAATATATTATTGATGTTTCATTCAAAACCCTTGTTGTTTATAAAGGAATAAAGTATTTTCAAGATATATCTGTTAATCTTTTATATAGAGGATCATTTAAGAATCGGATGTATATATCATCATTCTTCAATTTTCTATCTGAATTTCCTCAAATTGAATCCAATTACTATATTGAGTATTGGAAACCCATGTCTAAACTTTTTTCCAACATATATGGTTACTTATTGTCACAAGATGATACCGAGAGCATTTTTGATGATATCCATCAGAATATTTTATCTCGGTCCAAAAATATTTACATAGGGGTTGTGCAATTGTTATCTTTAGTATCAATTGTGAAAGAAAGAAGTTTATCAAATTTAGAATATACCAGATTTATTTTTGATCATACGTATTTAATTATTACTGAAAGTGATGTAGCCTTGACAAAAGTTTTTATTAATCTTTTGTTTGGCCTAATAGATAAAAGTTGCTTTTGCTCCAATGAGATATTAAAAGCATATTCATCAGAATGCAATAATGTTTATAAATTTTTTCAATATATAATAGAGTTCTTACTTAGAATAATCAACAATGTAATCAATGATAATGGAGGTATTACTCAAAAATATTTTCAAAAATGTGTTCAAATTCTATTCATGATTATTAAAGATTATGAACCAATCATATCAGTTGTATTGTTTTATGATCATAATCTGAAAGAGAGCTTTTCTCAAACTATTAATTCACTGTTAGAATGCTATGAAGAATTACTGTTTCCAACCATCTCCCTAGTATTTAGAATTATTAAGATTCTAATCATCAAATACTTTGAAGTATACCGATCAATTAGAATGGATCATGTTATTAATCTTTCCGAAATCCTGATTTTATCAGGAGATCAAGAGATTATCATTGAGATCCTTGAACTCATTATAGAATATTTTTCAATAGAGTATAAAATTGTTATTGAACATTGGGAGTTACTATATAAAAGAATTTGGGAGCTAATAATTAACACTGATAATCTCCCAGTTTATGAAGCATCAATAGTCATTTCTACAATGAGCTCTTTCTTCCCTTATATTATTAAAGAACTGGCAAGGCTTATTAAGGTTATGCTTTCTCAATCTTTTCATGACGAAATAGATACTATTGGTTCTTCGATTGAAGGAAAATCATTATGCGGTACTAGTGTTTTTGAAGATGTGAAAAAGCTTAAAAAAATATCATATCAGAACGATGTGTACATACAATTTCAATAAATAGATTGTTTATGGTTCAATTCTTTTGCTGAAGGGCTCGTTTGATGACAAAATATAGCCGTTGATTGTTAATGAATGAATTATTGGCTTGAAGACAATATGTGATGTAACCTCGATGTATATGTTCTCTACAACAACCATTTGATCATCAATTTGCGAAATAGCTCGAAATTGATCGCCAATTTGTTTAACAGTCATGTGATAATCCTTCAGAGAAACAATATTAAACACTATTTCAGATTCCATTACCTCAATGATATTCACACCATACCCAAATCTCTTCTCAAACCAGTTCAATTCTTCAATTTCACCTGATCTCTCCCTCATCTCCCAGAAACCATGAATTTTTTGGGGTTTTGAAGAATCATTCTTATTACATACGACCTCATATAGAACTATATTCTTGTTTTCAGATTTACTAATGGTTAAAAATATGTTTCCGTGATCATTCAAACTCATTGATATTTGTGAAAATCAAGATTTTAAGAATAATAAGGTGTTTTCATTGATGGTGTTTTCCTTTTTGAAGCTGGCATAGGGCTATATACTTCAATTTTATCATTATTAGGATTATTTTCGACATGAAGTACAGAACCAAGATTGTCACAAATATAACAATAATTTGGTGCTCCCCAGACAGTTAATAGCTTTCCTCCAAACATTTTCTTGTATCCATCCATCATTTCATGACTTCTAACAATCATTTCTAATTTGTTATTGCTTAAGAATTGTTCGACATGCTTTTCTCCATATAGATAGCCACTTCTTCTGGTATTCCTTTTCCATTCACTCACGTCTGAAGGATCGCTCCATAATAAGTGGCTCATCATATCATCCAATTTGGGTTCAACTTTCCGATCTAATTCTTCTATCTGCTGAATTTTTTCTAATTGTGGAGATAAGCCTCCATGAACACAGAATATCCGATTATTTATTATTGCTGACAATGGCAAGAATCTAAAAAGCTCATTGCATGTTGCAAAAATATCGGCATTGTTGTATTTCGTCTCAATCTCTTCCAAAAAACCATATTCAGTATTAACTTCACGGCACTCATGGTTTCCTCGGAGCATATATATGTTTTTTGGGTATTTTATCTTCAAACAAAGAAGATAAACTAGTAATTCGATGGAATAATACCCTCTATCAACGTAATCGCCCAAAAACAAATAAGATCGAATTGGAACCTCGCCAAAATTATCAAAAATTCTAAATAAATCATATAACTGCCCATGAGTATCACCACAAACAGTAATCGGAGGCTCTAATCGTAAAATGTTGGGTTCTGAATCAAATATTGGAATAACACTCGCAATAATAGCTAGAACATCATCTTGTGATGGTGTAACGCCATTTCGTATATCAACCATTATACTTTGAATCTTTATTTCATCCATTTTTTAATTCCACAATATGACTTTGCTCTCTGCTGGGGCTCCAACAGAGTGTCGCCTTGGTCGAAGTGGTGATGAAAACATCCCATTGCCTGTTGTTTTACGTGATGGTACTATTTCGTGTATTGGAGCAGGATGGAAGCACAGCATTGTTGTTTTTGAAGATGGAACATGTGTTGGTTGGGGTAATAATCAAGAAAACCAGCTTGGTGTGGTTTCAGGTGATGCATATTTGCTTAAACCAACAAGTGTTTTTATGGATTATCGGGTAAAATGGGTACATTGCGGAGATCGAATTAGTTCTTTTTTGACAGATGAAGGAGATGTATATGCGGTTGGATCTATTTATGGTGGGATACCAGTGAAATTGAAAACAAACAGCTTTTGTGTTTTTTGTACATGTGGGGTTGGGATGATTCTTGCTATCGATTCAAATGGTGATGTTTTTGTGTGCACCACTCCAACTGGTAAGGGAAAAACATATCATATGGCTGAGCCAATATGCGATATTGCTGCTGGAGAAGCATTCTCTCTTGCATTATCAATTTCAGGGGTTGTATATGCTCTTGGCTCCACTGCTGCTTGTGGATGTGGAAATAACCATTCTATTGATCATTTTTCTCCTGTAATTTCTTTAAGAGGAATTAAAATATCCAGAGTATTTGCCTACTATAATCACTCCATTGTTGTTTCTAAAGAAAAAAAGGTATATGTATGTGGAAACACTAATGGTGGAAGAATTGGAATTGAAGTATCAAAGGATCCCATTTCTAACTTTAGACATTTGTCTTATTTCGATGGAAAAGATATATGTGAGGCTGATTGCGGGGATTCTCACTCCGTTTTTTTATCCGAAGATGGTGATGTTTATGGTTGTGGAAATAGTAATAATGGGCAAACATTATGTGGAAAGGAACAAGCAATTTATTTTCCCATGAAATCTCCATTCTTTGATAAAAATTGTTCCTTTTTAAGATCAGGGAGTTTTCATTCAATTGCTTTAATTGATTCAAAACGACCAATTCATCCAGGTCTTTGTTTTTTTGGGATTATTGTCGGTAAGATTCATAAACCTGTGATTGTATCAGTTAGCCCCAATAATAATGTTGATATTTCTTTAACATCAGTTTCTAGCCATGGTTTCTTGCCAGGAGATATTGCCATAACAAACAGTGGAAAGAAAGGAAATGTAGTAGGTACACAAGGTACATTACTTTGTCTTCAAACAGAAGATGGATATAGTTTCGAGAAAGACATTCATTTAAGAATGATATCAAGAAATGGATCAAAAATTACTAGTTATCATTCTATTTCTGGAAAGAAAATTGATCTGGACGCCAATATAGATGTTTGTAAGTTATTTGGATTGTTTCCCGGTGATATTGTCAATCACAAAATATTCGGAGATGGTTCGGTTATTGGATATTACAATGGTTGTATATGGATTTCGTTTAACAGCCAAAATGGAAAATGCATGAGACCAAAAGACAATTCTTTAAGAGTCATTTTTTCTTCTCTGTCATTGGTTCATTCAAATCGTGATTATCAAACTATCAAATGTTCTGATGGTGTTGAGTATCCAATCACTCCTGAGCCTCATTATGAAATATGCGTATCTGGGGATTTTTGTATTGTTCATGGATACATTGGAGATTATTTATGTGCATATTCTTACTCAAACAAAACATATAGTCTTTATAAACGTATTGATTGTCATAAAATCCAATACTGGGAGCAGTTTAAACAATATGATAGGGTTAAAACTCCTAAGGGAGAAGGATTGGTAATCGCTTGTTATTCGAGTTGCATTGAAGTTCATTTAGATCGTGATTTTGTGAAAAATAATCCGCCAATTCTGATTAGTGAAGGAATTCAGATAATTGGAAGACAAGCCGGATCACTAATTCTAGATATGTATGGGATGAGTATTGAAGTTGGCGTATTTTTCCAGTGTTGTGAGTCTTTGCGACCATGTGATATCATTCGAATAAATGATTCAATAGCCACTGTCATTGGTTCATCAAATGACCTAACATATGTTAAAATTAATTCAAGTATTGTCTCTATTCAAAACAAAGACTTCTCCATTTTGTTTAGGTACATAGGAACTCAGAAGAACATTGTTGATATTCCTAACAATATAAGGATTCTGTGTGACGCCTCTCTTGAATCTTTCAAGGGGCTTGGTTATCTTTATAACGACATATTAATGATTGATGGAAAAGAATGCAGGGTTTTAGGTACTAATAACCAGTATCTGGTCTTAGATTGCACTGATAATGTTATACTCTATTATCCACTAACCTGATTCTATATTTTTCACAATATTTCAATTAGTTATGAATGTATTTCAAAGTAAAAGCTTATAAACTATTTAAATTTGAAAGACCAGCAATTTGATAGATGTCCCTTGTCTTCTGTGTTCTTTTTTTTCAAATTCCAGAATTCCAATTTATTATGGAGGAAAAAATGCTCTGGAAGGCGAAAGAAATAATAATGGACACGAGTTTAAAGAATCCGGTCCATAATTATTTTTTGGTGAAGAGTAAAAAGAATAGGAACGGAGAACCTTTATCTTTGATAATGGAAACAAGAAGAATCGTTTCTAATATGACTGCTGCAATTTCTGCTAAAGATGAAAGCGGGAACTTGATTTTTGATAATCAGAACATGGTTTTCACTTTCCCCGAAAGATCATATCTCAGCAACCCACTAATTTTGCCTATTTATAATTTTTCTGCCAATTCTCTTCTTAATATCTCCTTTTTTTCCGATTTCAACCTGATTAGCAGAGCATTTATTCAGATTGGTACTAGGAGCTACGGTGTTTTTGCTTTTATATGCATTTTATCTGCGATAATGTGTGCTGCGTTCAAATTTTTCATTAATGAAACAAGGGCGTTGTATTTTGTTTCTATTTGTGCTATAACATTAGTTGGGATCCTGAATGATTTTTGGGCAATATTTGTGTTTTCTATTTTTTTATCAATATATTTACAGTTCTTTTATTCTTTATACGAGCATATCACCAATTCTATGTCACCCATTCAAAAAAAGATTACTTTCAACATGTTTTCCGTATTAGTACCGATATCTTGTTTCGTTTTCATGTCCAAAGGAATTTTAAGCTTGAGTATAACACTTTTAGTAATGGGATTCATTATCAGTAACATGTATTCAAGTGTTATTTCAACTTTCCAGCCTTATGTTTTATTAATAGGATCTAGTTTTCAACTACCATTTATAGTTGTCATAGTTTCTACGGTTTTTCATTTCGCAATCCACAAAACTTTGATATTTGTAGCAACAGGGATCTTGTTTGCCGGATATTATCTACTGAGCGCTTCATTTAATAGTAATTTTCAGAAAAACTTTTCTGATTTCCCAGAAAATATTGTTCGACAGGAAGGTGTATTTGATGGAACCAATTTTGATCAAGAATTGGAGAATAATCTTAAACAAAAGAATGTGAATATTCCAGTTATAGTTATTGGTCTGTATTGTATTTTTTATATTGTGTTTTTACATTTATTATCAATTCCAATAGAAACAGCATTTGTTTCAAGGTTACCAGTATTGCCAACCACTCAATACTCATTTAATTGGTATCAGTATCCAGATATAAGATTGCTTAATGATGTAACCTTCACTAATTGTCCTTTATGTGATTTTTCTCCAAGCAATGAAAATGCAAATAGTAGTCCAAGAGATGTTGTAATGACAATGGCGATGAAAAAATTAACCAATATTGGTCCCTTTTTGAAAACTCTAAGAACCACAGGCTCCAAAGCAAAAGTAGTAATCTTCACTGACTATTCCACTCTTGAAGATTATAATGATGATGTCAAAGAGCTGATTAATAACTGTTCTGTGATTTTTGTCGATGTTGGCCCTCCGGTTAAGAAACTTGATTATAACCAGGTGAGTATGTATCGTAATATTCTTACAATAGATTATTTAGCTGCTAATGAACCAGCAATTGATAGGGTAATAATGCTTGATTTATATGATTCAATAATTCAAACAGATCCTTTTACACCAGAAATCCGAAAAGACACACTATATTTGAACAAAGAAGGATTTTACCTTAAAGATAATTATTTTAATATGAATTGGCTTCGAGATGTTCCTTGGATCAACATTACACATGTTTCTCAGCATGAAACACTTTGTACAGGACTAATCTGGGGAGGAGCATATCAAGTTTCGTTACTATATAAATCATATCTGTCGGTATTCGATGCATGGGAGCTAAAATGTTACACAGCAGATCAAGGATTTTTGAACAGCGTAATATATGGTGGTGTTATCGACAAATATACCAAAAACTACAAACTTGTTGATGCAGGAGCTGGATACGAGACTATTGGAACACTTTTTGAACATTACAGATACACAAAACTGGGAGATTATCATCACCCAAAAACCAATGTTATTTCTAAAATCATACATCAGTATGATAGAGATGACGCTTTAAAGAGAATAATAAAGAAGACATGTCCTCGAAACAACTTGAACATCAAGAATTACATTCGAGGCCTTCCTGATTAAAATAATACTAAAACTCAATAAAATCTCCAAATTGATTGATAGAATATTGAGCAATCTCAATGTTTAAAGCTTCGGGCTTCAGAGTCCACAACGGAGGCTTCAAAGCTTCAATGATATCAGCACTTTTAAACAACTCTTCATATTCCGGATTATACTGAGGTTTCGGATCATATGGATCCCTTTTGGCCTTTTTTTCTGTGCTTTTCTTTTCAATAGAGTTTTCTATAATCGGTTGTGGAATGATTGTTGGTTCTTGTTTAAGCGCTCTTTGTGATAATTCATTGCGTGGATAATGAATTTGTTTTTTTGGGATACATGTATTAAAGCTTTTTTTTTCAAAAATTACTGGAACCTCTTTTTTAGGCTTTTCCAAAGAATAATTTCCAAATCTTGAACTTTCGATATTTATTAGAGGAATTTTCCTTTCAGTTATAGAATGAGTCGGAATGCTCGATTCATTGTTTTCGAGAGGCTGCCCCCAGTCTTCCATTTTTAAATCACTGACAAAAAGAATTGATTAGTTTACAATTTATTTACATTATCGTAACCTCTTTTGAACTTCTTTTAGCTGGTTAAGGATATATTGTGCTCTTTCAGAGAGAACCATAGATTCTTCAGAAAACAAATCGTTTAATCTATCTTCTAAATCACTATCAAGGAGAATAGAAGCGAGTTCTTGATCATTTGATGAAATTACATGGCTACAAAAGAGCATTATTGCTTCCAAGCATCGAAGTGTAATTGATTCGAAACCACACCCTAACACTTCACAAAAGATACTGACGAAATCAGTATTGAAAAAAAAAGATATAGAAGAATTACCATTAAACAAAGTGATGGTTGACAAAAAATATGCAATTTCTTTTTTCCCCTCGTAACCACTTTCTTGGGAAAGCAATAATACAGAGGTGATAAACTGTTCATCGAAAATGGCAAGCATTGTCTTTGGAAGTGACTCAAGCAAATTCGATAAAATCCAGAATACATCTGGTTGATATTCTGTAGGCATTAGCTGGAAAAGATGAACCAAAATTCCGGAATCAAGCAGACTCTTGATCTGAGTTGGCTGTGAAACAGCCATATTACCAACCAATCTGAGAACAATTCCAACAAGTTCTGGTTCTTGTATGTAATTAACCATTTCCTTATATAATCCCAATTCATGATAAGTAAAAACAATTGATGGGAGTTTGTTCGACATCTCAACCATTGTTCCTAAAATTGATGCTGTTGCTATCTTAGAAGCATTTGGAAGCAAACTGTGCAAAAGTGGGACACTTTCTTTAATAATGCTAGTTTCTACAGGATCGGGATGATGAAACATCATATGAATTGCTTCGCAGGCATAATCAGAAAGCTCGGTACCATTTTGAATTTCAGCTATTCTCATCAAAATTGTGTGATATCCAAGACAGATCATATAATCTCTTCCATATCCACTATACTGCGATACCGAGCATATAACCAAAATGCCAGCATTCAGTAATTCAATAGAATCCCCTTCAAGAATGTTCATTAATTCCATTCCCACACCTTCATCAATAAGAATATCTTTAGAATTTCCAATATGTGGAAAAACATCAGCAATACATTGCAATGCAGCTTCAATAACTTTTGCGCTATAATCATTTATAAACACCGAAACCAAAGCAAGAATAACTTCATAATTAGAAAATAGAGAATTAAGCTGTTTGAGATCATTTCCAGTAACACCAATCAAACTCAAAAACAAATCGCAAATCTGTTCACTGTTTCGACCTGCAATAATTCCAATAAAAGAATCCGGATTGAAACATGGCTTTTTTCTGGGTACAAAAGCGTGGCTCCTCTTAGGCGTCTCATGAAAACCTGGAATATGAACACTTTTTGTGCTCAAATTTAAACTAATTGACCTCCTCAAACTAATCACCCTATTATTACGAAAACTCTCTAATTCTTTAGTGTAATTACTCATATCATATCCAGTACTATCAGGATCACTATAAAAAGGTTTTTTCTTCATGCCATTCGCCAGCATAAAACACAATTTCTAAGATTTTATTGGTTATTTTTGTTGACCTTTGGTCACTTTACTTTTTCTGAACCCACTGTTAACGATTGGAATGAATCCCACCAGTTATCCCATAACTTTTTGTAAGATTGTAAAACAAAGAGCGATACTGTGATTTACTCAAAAGGGAAAAAAATATCGTTGTCTTCATCTTCAAAAATGGAATATTCAAAGTTGGCGTAGAAGATCTGATCTTCAAAAACTAGCTGTTCGCTAGTTTCAAAATTAGTGTTTTCACCGATGACGTTTGCTTGAGGGCAAACAACATTGGTGAGGGAGGAGGCGTCTTGTGTATTATTAACCTCTTTAGGCTTTTTGCACTTCTGATGCTTTTGTTTTTTAGAGTTGGAACTGTTTTCTGCTCCTAAATCAATGCAAACTAATTCAAGTTTCTGATTGAAGTATTTAAGGAATCGGAAATGCAACTTACAGGGTCTTCCCATGATAGAAATGAAGTCACATTTTGAGACAAAATGAGCGGCTTAAATTTCCACCAAAATTTTTAAAAGTGTCATTGATCTGACAAGATTAGAAATCTGGAAACAGGGTTTGGTTTGAATTGTGATTTGGCAGAATTATTTTTTATCAAATTTGTGACAAAAGTGATAAATGTCAAGTTAGAATTTGACGGAGTTTATCTTTGTCAGATAATATAATTTGAGATATGAGAGATTTCACATAAATCACCATTTGCCATTTTGTCATTCTTATGTTTGCATTCTTGTTTTGTTTAACATTGAGTGGAAAGCCAAGAAGAGGAGGTAATACTGTCATCAGTCCTCTCAAACTTGTTGACCCCTTCTTCATGACAATTGAAATACCCGGAATTAACTTCATGAATACTCTCCGAAGATGTCCAGGATATTCAAATGATGTTTGTGAGAAGCTCAAATATTTTATGAATTGGAATGATTTCGAACAAGCAATTGATGATACTATTTCTTGTATTTCTCTTGGTTCAACTGGAGGAGGGTATAGGATGTCTAACAAAAACACTAATATTTTCAGTTGCATTACAATTATTCCGGTTGAAATGAAGAGTAATGGGAATTTCGTGATCCAATTTGTGGGGATAATTCAGCCCAGAAATGCTGCTACAAAAATGAAAATGATATGTGATAACTATAATCTCAAGTTAATCGAAAAAAGATCTCCACTTTTGTATCAAGCTTTTCTTGACTCCACATATTTTAGAGACTAAACAACAATTTCGATTGGTTTATATGTTTTTTACAGAATGTTGAGACAATACATGATATCATAAGTTTTCTTGGTTTGATTCGGGATTGAACGATTTTTATTATTTTTTTAAATGGACGATAGTAATGATCCACTAAGATGGGATCCTTTTGATTTCGCCGAGATAGACTTTCCTACAATGCCTAATGAGAATTCAAATGATTTTGCTAAAGATCTCGCTGATATTCCGAATCCAGCGATTTTTGATACAAGAAGCAACGATTTTGACAGTAGTGCTGGTTTTGGTATTAATAAAACCAATGAACAACTTAACAAACGGAAGCACAGGGTTTCTATGCCTATTCGACCCCTTGTTCCGCTTTCACCTCCTCCGATGACAACAGAACAAACATCGCCATGTAATCCATCTAGCAAAATTGAATTAGAGCAAGAAGTATTTGCCCCAAGACACAGCAGACAAAAATCTGCTCCGATGAATACACAAGTACTTTTTACTGATGATGATTCTGGATTCAATAGCATGTGCAGAGACCCAATGATCACATATAACCCGTCATCTCTTGGTTTTATTCCAAGCAAGTATTGGCCAAACCAAGAATTTCCTTTTGGGATCATTGTTGAAGACTTTTTTCGGAGAAAAAACAACCCAAATACTCGATTTTCCCACAAGCTTTATAATGCTCTAAAGATGGTTGAAATGGATCCATTTTTCGCTCCAATTCTCGGAGTTGAATGGATTACTGAAAGAGTTTTGAAAGTGAATGCAAGAGTCTTCGGAAGGCTTTTAGGAATTAAAACAGTGAAGGGATCTCTCTTTCATAGCCAAGGAAATTTTCCTTCTCATGGATTTGTTGAGTTATCATCGGTTGAAGCACCCAAAATACTTGATCCATCATTACTCAAGAATGTCGACTATGAAGAGATAAGGCTTTTAGTGCATCTAAGTGGAGAATTTGTAAAAGGATGCAAAGAGAGTGATATTGAGAATTGTCGATGGAATGCCAAGAAGTAAATGTACGTTTATAATTAGAATGGATGATTTTTTTGTTGAGAAGGTATTGTATGAAAGGGAAGGATTAAATATCAGTAAAGCTATAAGTTTGAATGATAAAAAACATTATAGTTTAATTAATATAAAAAAATCCACAATTAGTATGGTTGGTACTGCAAATTCTCCATTTGTCATGAAAGTTTTTTCGATGTTTCAAACAGGTGTTAATGTATGTATTGTATCAGAATTTCCAAAACTCGGTTCTTTAAGCGAATTCATTGAGAGGAGGAAAAAGGAGAGAAAATTCCTAAATGAAAACGATATTTGGAGAATACTTATTCAAGTCCTTCTCGGAATGAAGATAATAAGTGATTCTTGTTCATCATTTTCATCAATAGCATCAAATAATATTTGGATAAAAGCACCAGATTTGGTATGTATATGCCCTTCAAGACTTTCTCCAATGAAGAGTAATTCAAATGAATTAATACAAAGGAATGAGGCTCCAGAAACAATTCTCAACAATATTATCAACGAGAAAACTTTGATTTGGAATGCAGGTGTCATATTGTTTGAATTGATGACCTTTTGCCTACCTTTCATCGGTAAGAGCATTAATGAATCCGAAGAAAAGATTCTTAATGGAGATATGAATCCAATCAGAGGCAATTATTCAGCTGAACTTAATAACATTGCTCGATTGTTGCTTAAAGATGATCCAAATTCTAGGCCATCAATTGAAGAGGTATTATTTATGAGAAGCATACAGAATCGAATGAGTTTTGTCAAGGGTTTCTTCGAAACCAATAATCGAGCACCTTTATCTGTTTTAAAAGAGAATACTGATCCAAATAATTGCCATTTAAAGGCAATGGGGAGAAGGATTAAAGTTAATGCAATTTCCATTCATAAGCCAATTGATCACATCAATACATCGGAACTAAAAATGATCATTGATAATGATTGGTGGAAATCCGCGAATTCAGAAGAAAATGACGAATTTGATATGTGTCCTGAAACAACAAGATCAAATAACTCTTGTTATACCCGTAAACAATTCCAAAGTTTCGAAACAACTTTTAAAAAAAATCAAAGAGGGCTTCATTTTGCCCAAATAAATGAAATTAATCAAAAAATGGGATAGCAGGTGAGATCATATCATCTCTGTCAACCATAAGTCCCTTTATAAGCTCATATTGAGATTGGCTTAATAATAAATTATAATTTTTTAAAATGTATTTTAAAACACATGATGGTAATGTTGAGATGTTATCAAATATACAAAAGTCGTGTCCAAAATAAGTCATTATACAATCCCTATCTAGAAAATAAAATAGAACTAAGAATAAAAACACATGTGGCAAATCATAAATTGGAAAACTAACGAGTTGAGATACTATTGGGTTTATTAAACCAATAGAAAATGTATTGCATTGTTTGAAACTTAAAGACAATAATGATGAAAAAATCATAAAAACCCCATTAATCATATATTGATTGTCTTTCGGAGTTAGTGAAAAAACAGTGATCATTTTGTGAAAATATTTCGAAATTTCAGAGGAAACATAGTTTTCTTCGCATAGAATTGCATTCCGGCAAACTAATGCAAAATCATCCAAAGATACTGAATAGTCATTTATATATGTATAATCAAAAACAATTTCATCAATAAAACTATTATATAGATTATGGTTTTTTGGAGAAACCTTGATAATAAAAGCCAGAAACTCAAAAAAAAATGATAGAGATCTATCAGGAAGAGAGTTTGAAAAACATATTGCGGAATTAAAAAACTTGGTCACTAATTCATCAAAGCTTCCATGATTTCTCAATAGAGAAAACATGTTTTCTAAAGAATGTAAAAGAATTTCCGATCCTGATTCAGGATCATTTGAAAACTCTAAATAAATGGTGAAAATAAACTCTAAAATAGAAAAATCATGCTCGATAAAAACAGATCCAAACTGTTTCATTAAAATAAAAATCGAATTAATGAATTCGTAGCTATATAGAATGCTCGACAACTCACAGTATATGCCAAATATTTCAAGGGATATTTCTAAATCAAAAGAGTAATTCAAATCATTGATATCACATTTATCCAATAAATTAACAAAAGTAATTGCTGCATCATGTATTACGAGAATTGAGTCTGATTGTAATGATTCAATAAGAATGGGAGTGAAAAATAAAGTACCTGTCGCAAAAATCTGTCTCATCAACAAAAAACTCGACGAAAATATGAGTTCTGATGATGATTCAGCAGCTAAAGTATATATTTGAATGGTCTCATTTATGCAAGTATTCTTGTTAACAGTTGCAGAGTATATATAAAAATGTGGAAAATATTGATCACATAATGAATCTTGATTCTCTTGGATTATTTGATATAATAACCTATTTAATGAATCATTTGTTGAAGCGTAACTTTGGATGGAATTGAAAATGAATGTTTGGGTCGAATAATGGTAAAAATCTATTTGTGTATTGTACTGAGATATAAAATCATATGGGCTAGATGAGAGGGAACTGATTGAGGAATCCTCTGGTACTAATAAAGGGAAAAAAGCTTTTTCGATAAGAATTCCAACATTTCTATCATTGATCATCCCCTCAGTCTTTAAAAATGAATGAACAACAATAGCAATGCACATTTTCATTTTTTCCGATAGGTAATTTGTGATTATTGACATGACTAAATCAAAGCAATTTCCGGCAATTTGATCTGGAAGATATGGAACAAGATTTGAAAGAACTTTTAAGGATTCAAATACAATAGTTGATTCAACAAAGCCATATCTATGCCATATATTGATCAAATAATCAATAAAAAACAATGATTTTTGAATCGGATCGCTTATTAAATGAAGCTTTCTGGTGACTTTTTTCAAACATTTCAAATATTCAAGTAAATATGAATCATGGTCAATATTATAAGCATTATTTTCCATTATTTCATATATTTTAGAAGCATTATCGCTAAAGTAGAATGTTTTGTTTGACTTTTCTATATAATTCAAATGATCCTTTAAAAAGCAAAAGTATTTTTGATCAGATAATTCGGGCAAATTGGCACTCATTATGTTTTCAATTAGTGAAGTATCGTTAGTTTCTAACAAATAACGAAGAATGACAATATGTATTAAAGAATTCACTCTTTCATTTGTAGAGTAATAGGAAATAATGGTAAATATATGATCTCCGATGATTTTAATATCCGCTTTAGCTATTTGAATCAATGCTGATACTATTAATTCCACATTTTGTGAGTATCGAATGATATCCAACAATGTATCCAAAAAGTCAATGTTTTTTGATACAATATTCAATATCATTCGGGATTTATGAATTTCTTCATTGTCCAAAGATGAAAAAGAGGTTTCCAATGCACCACAAATAAGTTCATAATCAGTCTGCATTGAAAAAACTATCCCAATGCTGAATACTATCTCCAAAACACAGAATACATATGGAATATGATCATTAACTCATTTACTATTGCCACATTTATTACTAAGATGAAAGAGTATAGCCACAGAACTTACAATTGATGTACTTATGAGATATATCATAATACTTGGAATAAAACAATTTCCCACATTGACAGCGATATGGCAGCAATCGGTCATTTGGATGCAAATCGTCATCAAGACACTTGTTATTCTTAGAATCTTCAATGAGATTGGCAGCCAAAATACGAATTTTCTCAAGGGCTTCTTCAATGAGGAAGATCTCTCTAGAGAAAGCCCAAGACTCTAAAAGCTCAGTTGAGCATTCTGGACAACTGATACGACAAAGAGGTGTCGGATCTGGACCAACTTGGCGAAATACTTTCTCAAAGAACTCTGTGACATATTTTTCAGCTTCCGAGAACTTGAAAATATGACCACATGGGAACATAAACAGCAGTGGTGGTTCTTTAAAAGGAGGCTGCTTTATGCCCAAATAATGTTTGCAATAAATAATACAAGGCTCTCCAACCAACCCATAGCACGGTGCTCCACATTTCTTGCATTTTCGAGTGCATTGATGACGACAGCTGCTTTTAGGAATAGATTGATGATCGACCGTGCTCTTATGATTACATGTTTCACAATGATACTCAATAGTTTTCGGTTGAACACGAGCTTTTTCACATTCTTGACAGAAGAAGTGCTGATGCATTTCGGAAATCCCTTCATTGCATTTATGTTTGCATTTATGATTACAAGGATAAAATGTGAATGTACAATCCTCATTACATGATTTATGATTTCCATTTTTCGTACATTCATCACAAAAACCCTGACAAAGATGTCCACATTCAAGCCTAAAGTTACATCGATGATGCTCATCCATACATTCCCCGCATTTCGTCTCAACATTATTACCACAATTCTCACAATACACATTACCAATGCCATTGCATTTGCATAACCCTTTATGTGAACAATTAAGAGAACATTTGTGTCCACATGTAAGTTGTTTTTCACAGTGATAACGACATTCTGCAATACCTTTTGTGACTTCATCACATATACAATTAGACCTATGACCACATTCCGGAAACTCATATTCAAATGAGGTTTTGCAAGGAGGATGACCATACTTTTGGCATTCACCACACTTACCCTTGCACTGATGACCATGCTCACAAGTATGCTGACATCTAGCAACACAAAGAAGCCCATCATGAGTTCCATAGTGGCAACGTAATGAACATTTGTGTCCACAATCATAAATGAAATCACATTGTTTATCACAATATGAAAGTCGGTATTCAATGAAATCTTCAGGTTGGGATAATAAAACCCTGGAACTTCCAGATTTGATATCCGAATGCTTTTCACAAAATGTCACGTAGAGACCACATTTATCACCTTCAGTAACAGAATACTCATCGAACTCTCTTGCTTTGGCAATTACCAAGGGCCATATTTCAGAATATTTACTTTGAGTTAATAATTCTCGATATCCGATAACCACCATCATACAACGAGCACGGGATAATGTCACCAGAGCTCGATTTCTATTCTTAACGAAACCAAGTGTATCAGACCGTACAATGGAGACTATTATAATTTCATTCTCTTCCCCTTGATAATTATCAAGAACAACAACTTTAATCTCATGTGTGCCTTTATCACCAAATAATTGTTGAGCTTTGATATCCAATTTGTGTTTAAGTTTTTCATACAATTCAACAATATGTCTTTGAATATTATACATTTGACCTTTGTATAATGAAACTACGGTAATATCTTTAGCCTTGAATCCTCTGGACATGAAGAAGAAGCATAATGAAGCTATATATCTTGCTTCATAATCATTTGAATGACTGCGAGTTGATGTCCTAGTTCTATCCTCTTTTTTATTATGGAGAATGAATGAAACACGACTAACACAACCTAAGGCAATTCGACGTTCATTAGTTGAAGGATCATCAATCATATCATGGCAAAAAACACTTCTAATAATTCGTGATATATCTGGGTGCATTCGGCGCTGTATTGTTAAAGTAAACAAGGAATTAATATTCATGATTTGATTAAACCGAACAAGCCGTTCAAAAGTTGATATATCAAAGTTAATCGGATCTCTTGTCATTTCATGTTCGACTTTGGGACGTAATTGATTATAATCTCCAACCAATACCAAATGTCGCAAAGATGATGGAATAATAGAAGTCGTCATTACTTCGGTTAGTTCGCCTGCTTCTTCAATTATCATATATCTACAACCTGATTGTAATAATGCTTCTTTATAAGCAGCTGCAATGGTAGCAGTCATACCAATTATCCTCATTCTTTGGTATAATGATGCATAGGCAACTTTTTCAAGAGAATTCATTTCACTGAGTGCATTTTCAAGGCTTCGAGATAAATCATCACGAAGTTTTTTAATATGAAGCAATATTGCTTTGGTTATGTCAATAGTTTTAATTATATCAAACTCAGGTTCAGCTAACAATATCTCAAACTGTCTTTTTATCCATTCTAATATTTTTTCCATATCTATTATTTCGTTCTCACCATCAACTAAAAAATTATTCTCGAAATCAAACAATAAATCGTTATCCAATTTTCTATTCTCTTCTTCATTGTCAATTTCATTATCATATTGAGAATCACTATTTGGAAAGATTATCGGAACAAATGGTTTTTCCTCTTCAGGTGACTTGATTAAATCCTTGTTGTTCTTATTGTCCAAGGATCCAAATGGATTTTCATAAGATTTGCCATTATCTATACTTTTATATTTATTAATGACAAATTCTTTTCCAAAAATCCATAATTCCCATATAGATTTGTCTTCTTTTTCAACTAAGCTCCTTAAAACACTATTTTTTTTGTAAGAAAAGGCTCTAATTTTTTTTATAATCGATCCAGGCTGATCAAAAACACATTTAAAAACACTAATCATCAAATCAACAATCATAATATTTGCTAAAATACCATTCGAAGGGCCAATTTTCTCAAGTTGATCAATCAAGGATGTACAAAGAGCAAGCTGCTGATTCAGAAGTAATATTTGAACTGATCCTTCAATAGCCTGTCTTCTAAAAGAAAAATAATTACTTGGATAAATCAGCATCTTCGGATTAACATTTCGAGCAATAATAGTTTCGTTTTTTGTCCTAATGGGACCTCCATGCCTCAAAACAAATTCTTTATCAACATGCTCAATGATACCCTCTAAAAATGCATCAACACTATGATTAGTATAAGCAATAACAATGATCGGACCTGGAAAATTGTTTTTGTATAAACACTTGACTACTTCTCTGGCAAAATGCGTTTTCCCCGTTCCTGGGCCACCATTAACAAGTGTAATTTTGTTTTTCAATGAAAACCATAATGGTGAAAGTTGTTGATGATCAACATATAAGGTCATATCAATGTTGGAATCGCTTAGATGACCAAGTGGTCGATCTCTTGATATTGGCATCATCATTTGACCTCTCATTGGTAGTTTAAATAATGGCGCTATATCTATTTGATCAATAGAGGTTCCATTATTTACGGAGAAATCATGATTGATCAAGGGACCCACCATTGATATTGGAAAAGTGGTTTCGTTCAAAGTCTGTAGAGCCTTAAGGAAAGGCTCTATTGCACTCCACCATTTATTTGCTTCAAACATATAATATGTCTTCATTGGTTCAACTACTCCCTTCACAATCATAACAGGAAGTGTTCCACTTGAAAGAGTTTTCTCAAAAAATGCTCTCTCTTTCGGATTTCTGGAATCTGCTCTCGCTTTTGATATAGCAATTGCATCAATTGTTAAACAATTATCATTTTTTGACAATAATAACAAACTACCATAGTTTAATCTATCCTGATACGACCATTTCACAGTACTGCGGGGTTTGTATCCTTTGGGCCATTTTACTTTAAAATCAAGTATAGCTGTAATGCCAATTGGGCTTTTAATTTCAAGCTTTTTCGATGATAGCATTACATTTTCATATAAGTATAAATCTCTATAGTCTAGAGTTCCTGCTTTTAGATCTTTTAATCCATTCTTAATAGAAATCAAAAAGTCCTCTGATGCAATTCTAGAAATAGTCTCTTTAAACTGCTCGATACTCTCCCACCCTGTTCGAAACATGTTTTTAAGTTTATCAACATCAAGATCCGAGTTTATGGCTTGCGAATTCGGATAAATATCAAACATAAGTGGAATAACACTATCAGGTTTTACAGAGTTTGTTATTCTATCAATAAGTTGAACAAATTTTGTGTCAATATCTTCAATTCTGAGCAGTAAATAATGCCTTTGGAACTTTTTAGCAGTTTTAAGAATGAGATTCTTTTTTTCTGGGAGTGCGATTGCCAATGAATCCATGAGTCTAATTAAAGAGACAGCATGTTTATGGGCATCTGGGTCGGATACCATTTCATTAAACTTGTTCTCAAAGCAAAACTTATCGTCATAATAAAAACGAGACCAGTTTCTGAATCGTCTTTCGTCATGGTTATCATTCACAACAGTTGGATCACAAAAAATATCAATAACAGTGATATATAAAGTATTATCCCTTTTGTCGTTTGTTAAATAAGAAAATAGGAAATTAATTGATTCTTCATACTTTTGCAGTTTATTCTCCATCATCCCTTTTTCTTCCCTTAGTTTTTGCAGAAATCTTTGTACTTGACGATCATTGGCAAATTCTTCAGCATTTCTTTGCTCTCTTACGTTTCCTCGAGGTTTATTGAACCTACGTTCCATATAATAAATCTAGACAAATGTCTAGTTTGTAAGTTTACTTGAAAAAAACGATAAACCCTGTAAAATGGCAAAAATTAATATGGTTGACGATTATTTTTGGTGCACTTTTTTCTATTCGTTACAGTATGTTTGGTAGTCAAGTGCCCATTTCATCTGATAATTCTATTGTTTTTAATTTCCTCGATTATAAATGTCATGGTTCTAAAGACATCCTTGCTTTTCTATCGAAAATTAATGATGAAACAATCATTAATGAACTAAGTCCGTTAAATGATGTTAATCAATTTCTCTCTTTTATTTTGTCAGCACCGTTCATGTCAATTTTAACAACCAGTAATATGTCAATTTATCCAGTTTTGCACAAATTTTTATCTCCTTGGCCAAACCATGCAATTTATAGTGTTGTATCTATCCTTAAAGCTAAGAAAGATTCTCCATTATATCCAAAGTATCTTGATTTTATGTCACTCAATTTGCTTCCGTCATTAGAACCGAAAGGATTCAGTATTCGATTTTTTGGAGATGTTTTTTATGGAAAAGAGAGATATTTTGGTGTTTTAAATGAAAATAGAAATCTTGATCTCCATTCCCTTACAGATACTGAAAAGATTGTCCAAACAGTTCACCCAGACTCTGTATCATCTCCTAATAGCTTTTTGGAAATGACAATTGCTGAGATGGATCTACAAATGATGACAATACCTAATATCGTATTTAGATCATTCGCATCATCGATTTCCATTGGAAAACTACCATTATCACTTTATTCCAAAATAATCGATGTCATCACATCTCCAAATTTGGCTATCCTTAATCGTATTGTTCAGTCCAAAATTGAAGGTATATATGATCCTCTCATTACTGTTTTCACATTTGCAGGGGCTCATAGAAGACTTTTGAAGTATTGCGCTTATCATGACATGAATTCAATCACAGACACACATCAGATAATGAGAGGCAATTCCACAGAAACTAAATGTGTGATTGAATTTGTGAAAAAACAAGTTGTTCAGCATTTTGCTGAAACACTTACAATGATGAAAACTAAACTTATGGCAACCCCTGCATTTGCAATCGACTCCACTAATGATGATGATATTTTCATAATTGATAGCATGATCTCTTCATTTATAAAGTCAATAATGAGTATGTTGCATAGTTTTCCAAGTTCATTAAGATTTGTTTTCCGTTCGATATATGAAGCGGGGATTCATCGTTTCAACCAAGAACGATTTGGATTAAGGGGAGTTTTCATGGTTTTCTTCTTTAGAGTAATTTTTCCTTTGCTATGCCAACCTATTCCTTCTGATCCTCCAGAAATGCAGATGAATATTATGCAAATGACCAAACTACCCAAAGTTCTATCAAATTTATTGAGTAGCGAAAAATCTGAATCGACAGTTCATCTTGAAGCAACATTCGAAACACAAAAGGAAAATATTAAGATGATTTATGACAGGCTAATCGAATGTGATGAACCACATGATGAGATAATCAAACCATCTATCACAGAGGTTATTCATGCTATTGATACTATTAAGACCAAGTGTGGACCTCAGTGTAACAATCTTGCTTATATGCCGCTCCAACCTTCATTTATCATCAAACACTGGCTTTCATATCTCCAGGGACTTTAGATATTCCCATAATATCCGGGTTTTAATGAATAAAGATATATAGAGATGTATTCTTTTCTTTAATAGATTTTCCCATAATAATACATGCTTCAAAGCAATTTTTTCTCTTTAACAAAGGAAATTCAAGATGAAAATTTAAAAAAATATATTATATATCCGCTTGAAAAGCTTTTTTCTAATGTTAAAGACCCAATGGATATCTCAAATTATCCTTATAAGCAAAATGACAATTCTGATGCATTTTATTCTGGATGGTGTGGATATTTTTTGTTTTCATCGATTAATGGCGGCTTTTTAAGAGTTTTGGAGCACTTAAACAATTTTGATGTCATTATCACCAAACTTATTGGATTCTTATCGCAATTTTTTGGAATTTTGCCTCAAAAATGTATAATTGATAATATTTTTTGTTTAATATCCATTATTTCGAAGAATGTTAGTTATAAAACCCCATTTAAAAATCTTTTCATTACAATTCTTACCGAAATCAATGTTTCTCAACATTATGAATGTCTATCTCAGTTGTATGGGTTGATAAAGAAGGATTCTGTTTTGTATGCAAATATTATTTCAACTCAAGATCTCAATAATGTGTTTTATTTGAGGACTTTCAGATCATTCATTGATCTAGAAAGGATTACAATATCCAAACAAATCGAAGAAATGAACGGATATATCAACAGTAATGCTCTAAATGAGTATTTGAAAGACATTATCCATGAGTTCATTCAGAAGAATAATAAAGAATTAGAGAGAGAACACATGAGATTTATTCTAGATCCATTATTTATGAGTGAATTTGGTTTTTATAAACTCAATCATTCATCATTTGTTCCATCATCTACTCAAGTTTATATGTCATGTTTACCATATACAATTAAGAACTCGATAGATTGTTTTTTTGAAAACCAAGACCAAATGAAAACATTCCTGCAAACATTGGTAAAACTATTACCTAATCTATTCATTCGATCTCTATTTTGTGATATAATCAGGTATGGTCTTATGTCTAAATTTGCTGAATCCAATCAGTTTGTTTGTTTTATCGAAAGCATTGTGGAAGTATACCGTGGTTTTATGGGAACTGATGAAACATTTGATCTTCAATTGTCTTTGTGTCTTGATTACTTAACCTTTTCTCCGACTAATAATGATGATATTGTTAGGGTTGAGAGATTATTTTCAATAGTTAAGTCCAATATCTTTCTTCATCCATCAAGTATAGTATCATTTATTGAAGCAGTATCGAATAAAAATATGTCTTTTGCCAAATCAATTGCATATGCACATCATTATGCTGGAAAAGGAATAACTTTCCAAAATCTTATCCTACCCACTCTTGAGATTAATCAACCAAAAGTTGATTTTGATCATGAATTTCAGCAAACGATGAAAGCAATGAAATGGAAAAAAGATCCAATGCAATTGTCTGTTGAATTTGCTCAAAAAGTCTCAAGATTATTTTCTCAATATGAATTTGTTCCTCCATTTGTTCCGTCGAAAGAAATGTCTCTTTTATTTGACAAACAAGAATCAAAAACAATTTGCTTTGAATTATCTTTTTTGTCAGTCCCTTTTTTTTGTTTTTATATAGTTACTAACACAAGGAATCATGATTTAATTTGTCAATTAATCAAATATATTAACGAGAAAGAATCTGAATTTGACTTCGATACTCCTTTTTCACAGATAATTTCTATAAGCTCAAGCTTTTGTTTATGTTTTCCCAAACTATTGCAGTTGTTACCTGATACAACCAAGTTGCAATTAACAATCAGGGCAATATCATATCATTGTTCCACAAAAGAGTTACTGAATATAATGAAAACACCCTTTTTTATAAATGATAAGCAATCTGCAAAAGAACTTATTCGAAATTCATTCCAATGGAGTAAATTTGCTCAGTCAAATTTTTGGATGATGATTAACTTTGTAGTGTCACTCAAGAAATATCAATCTTTGCTCTTTAGTGCAATTTACCACAATATTAATTATTTATCTTCAATTGGTTTAATAGAATTGAAAAAAATAATAATTAGACTTCCATTTAAGGCAGATATTCTTAAGCTCATTATGGGGCTGTCAAAAAGTACAGATGCCAAGAGAGAAGCTGCATTTCAACTCCTATGTTTTGAATTTGACCAGAATCCGGACTCCATTAAGAGAATTAGCACACAATATCACAAAATGATAATTGATTTTGCATTATCATTTCCAAATTTAGATAGAGCTTTGATTCCTGAAGCATTCCGAAAAATTCTTGAGAATAAACCCGGGTAAACGATAAAAGCATGGATACTGTTCCCGAAAGTACCAGGAGTATCTGGTCTTTATTCACAAAAAATATTGTGAAAAAGCGAAAAAAGGAAGATATATTAAAAATGCGCAAAATATCATATTGTTATGGACAGATTCGGATGAGAATTTTTAAATCCCTTTTTTTGCATTGGAAGAAATGGTATTTCTGGAGGTATATTATCAAAGAAACTATTTATATCAAAAAAATTGAAGCTATGAATATGCAATTTAATAATAGACAAAATTTGATTAACAATTGGGTCAATTTTCGTAATAAATTGAACCAAAAATGGACCCAAATTACCATTAGGATGATATACATGCATGATATAAGACGAGATAAATGGAAAACGTGGAGTTCTCTCTTGGTTAAGCAATCGAGGGAATTAGAGTTAAAAGCAGGTTTTAACAAAAGGAAAAGATCAATGAAATGGATTGATATGACAAATAGATATATTTTGCTTAAAAGAAAACAAATTTTAGATTCGAAAAGAGGAAGCTGTAATATTAGAAACAAATGGATATGCATGGTTTATTCGTTGGTTCATTGCGAAACTCGTGAAAATATAGCTTTCACATATAATGCATACAAATTGGCTTCAAGAATTAAATTATTATCATCAAAACTAGTTTTGAAGTACTCAATTGATCATTTGAAATCTGAACATGCCTTGTTTTTAATTGAAGAAAAGAATAATATAATAAGGAAGTATATTCAAAAATGGAGTTTTTTGGCCCAATCTAAAATTGTTTTGAAGTCACAAAGATCAGAATTGATGAGAGATTCTCTTGTTTTATACTATAGAACAGTAATGAATCATGCCGCAAAAATCATTCAAGACCATTGTCGATTTTTTTTGAAGAACCAAAGAGATAATTATTATCTTAAAAAATCATATTTTGTGAAGTGGATATCAAAAAGCATAGTTAATAGGAACTGTTTTAAATTGCCACCCCTATCAATGACCATGAAAAATCCATTATTATTCAAACTTTGTCCACTAGTTCCTTATCAAGAGAGTATTTATGATACATCACTCTGTGACTGTTTTTGTTTTCAATACAATCTCTTGTTAGATGACTTGAGCTTTGTTTCAGCCTATAATGTTTGTAATCCTGTTTTCTGTTTATCTTTGTGTTCTAATCAGAAACCAGCAGTTTTCCATTTTGGTTATAATGATATTGAAAGCGTATTGTACCGCTACTCAATACCTTTATCGTTTACATTTTCTAATCAATATATGTTAAGTGGTTTTATTTCGCCATGTTTGACAACTAACACGGACTTTAGTTTAGTGCAGTCAATTGATACAGAGAATATGATTACATTACATACGTTTGAGTTCAATCAAAATAATCTCTTTTGTATTTTTCCATCCAATATCCCCGAAACAAACCCAATATTTATTGTTGATTTATCACCATTATTGTTCATTCATAAAAGTGATATGATATCTCTGAAACAATTTGTGATTTCTCTATATGATGTTCTTTTTAATTCACTCGAGATTTGCTCATTTATATGCGACTATTCTTTGCCCAAATGGTTGTTAGATGTATTTGATAAATCTTTAGATAAATCCATTGAATCGACATTTAAGGTTTCATCATTACTGAGATTTGATTTTGGATCCGTTAAATCTTCGTTGAGTGATGATTTTGGAGCTATAAACAAAAATATATTCGAGTTACCCCTTTACAATGCTCTTAGGTTTTCCATATCATCGATTATATTGAACACCCAACATATACTTCAATCTGACCTTGGCAAGAGTTTTATAATTGAGAACTTATATTTGGATATTAATAATGATCTTGAACAAATCATATCAGAACAGTTGAACAATAGCATGGAGAGTATCATCATCGGTGCTATGAGGGATTTTGTTGGGATTAGCTTATTTGAACCAGTAATTGAAAGTGAACCCGAAATTTTTATTACAATTCCTGAAAAATTCGGCGAAAATCTAATCAGATCATTGATTCCAATATCAGAACATTTTTTGTGGAATGTTTTTGATAATATATTAATAGCACATAGTTTTTGTACGATTAAAGAGGAAGAGGAAAATGAAATAGAACCAGAATCTGTTCAAATTGAAGAACAAATAATCGAAAGTCCGAAAAAGATAATCAATATAAATGTGATTGACTCTCATGAGGTTTCATTCGACTTTACTAATTCAACAGATCATGATCAAATACTTCCAAGTTTTTCAATCCTAGAGTCTTTTGAAATTCCTGATGTAATATTTCCTGAAGTTGAGTTACCTGAGGCTTTTGAGATCTCTTTGATAAGCTCTGTATTGACCCTTGCTAGTCAGTCTGTTCCTTCTGTTATATCAATGATTGACATGATTAATGAAGCAAAAATTAATACCGTGGTTGTAGGAGTTAATAACCCATTAATCAATGTTTTTGATTCATCATCTGATACTGATACATCGGTTGTAAATGGAGTTGATTATGGATCTCATTCTTATGATACTTATCAAACATTCGATTCGACGAATGATAATATGATAAGCCTTCGCGATATTTCAATTCCACAACTTCTTATTCCTGTTCAAAATCCAGTTCCACTACCAAATCAACCGAGAGAGATTACCATAGATTTTAAATTGATTGAGGAAAACTCGGGAGGTTGCAGGAAAGGTGAATTGAAAAGTATCCCCATTCCAAAAGAAATTCCTTTTGTTTTTAGTGATGAACATCAGCCCATTATCACTATTCTGAGTGGTTTGTTTTCCAACGTAGTATCCAAAGTTACCTGTCTCTCATTGGCACAGATTAATCATCTATATTTTTATACCGAGGTCTCATCTTTGCATGAAGATATCCTCTCTTCGTTCATGAATTCATTGAATGAGTCAATTTTTCAGATTTGCAATCAAGCTCCTTTGAACTCTATCTATATACCATATGAAGAGCCCCATTCTTCAATTGACATTTCATTATTTGATTTGTCACTGAATAATGTATTAGTTGATGCGATTTACGATTCTACAGCCATTTCATACAATATTTGTATTCCATGTCAATCTGAACTAAAAAATAATATTGATATTACAGGTTTTGGAGCCTCACTCAGCACTATTCTTCATGAATCCTTGACAGATTGTTTCTTCCTATCAATACCAAGATTTGAATTCCGAGATTTTGATGAACAAAACATTAAGTACAATACTGAACTAGTTGAGGATGATTCAAATTCATTTTCATTCATAATGCACTCAAAGCAGTCTTCTACACCACAATATAACAATGAATCAATCGATTTATCTGTATTGAGTGGGCAATCACCATCAAGCAAAGAATTTGAGTATGCTCTTCCTGATACTGTAATCAAAGCCTTCTCAAAAGACTTGATTGAGACTCTCAAAGAAGCAATTGACGACTTTACCTCAATAGAGTTTTATAATCTTATGAAAAGGATATAAAAAAATTGTTGTTTGATTTTTATTTTTTGACTGTAATTGAATGAATTTTTACGGGGAAACTCAGAATGTTTTATGCACTATTTCTGGTTTGTATTCCATCTGATTCATTAACAACCAGCCAAAATTCTTATTCTGCAGTTGTTGGTAATGTACTCACAATTGAAAAATGTAATTTTTTTAGGAATAACGTGTATAACAAACCTGGATCAATAGTCTCAATTGAGGTAACAAGTATAGTACATATGAATATTAATTATTGCACGTTTCTAAAATGCTTTTCTTATGGTGGAAGTTCATATGTTGGAGGAGGAGCTATTCAATTCAAGTGTTCAAGCGGATCTGCATTTTTATCCTGTAATTATGCTAATGAATGCTATAATACTAAATATGAAGCATATATACCAGGTCAATTCGCATATTTACTCTGCTCTGATTCGAGGACTTGTGAAGTTGTTTTTCAATCAATTGTACTATGCGGCCCCTACAGTGGAATTCAGGTTTTTGCTCCTCTTTTTTATCACTATGGAACTCAAATTTGTGAGAACACCAACTTTTCGAGGAATTATGTAAAAAGAATGTCAAGTGTTTGGTTTCATTCGTTTAGTAGCGTGAAATGCAAAAGATGTACAATGGAGAGAGGTGATTCTATTGATTCACAATCAATAGAGGTACAGGGTTCGAATACTGCCACTTTATCATATCTTAATGTTCTCAACAACATAAGCCCAAATAATGGTGTGGTCAGATTATATTCTGGTGGGTTACAAATGCAGTATTCTGTTTTTTATGGTAATCAGGGCACACTATTTTACCGATATGCAGGAACATTCACAGTCTCAAATAGTTACATCAGCCATCTGGCAACAAAATATGGCAGTGCCCAGTATTCAAATAGTCAAAATGTTTTTGCTTTAACATCATCATTGGATAACTATTATGACTGTAATACCAAAGTATCCACAATGAAAATACATATGAAGCACAGCAATTTCTTTACATTAATCATCATTTATTCACTCTAATCTATTAACTAATGAATAAAAACTCAATCTGGCTCTTTCTTAAGAGAAAATGTCACAAATTGATCTGACAAAAAAGTGCCATTATGGGGTTTCTTGTTTCTCAGTCTTTTCCAAGGGTATTTTTCGGATTATGCAACATATTAATGATTATATTCATTATTTATGCTTCTGGGGATATGTATACATCTGTAAAATCAGAATCATGGTCATTATTTTCGACCGTTGTTTTTCGAACAGCTGTTTTAATCTTTTGTATTGTTTCAGTAATGATAAATGCCCTTGGTATGGTCGGAGTTATGAAATATCATCATGAATGGCAACTTTTGTACTCTGTATTTCTTTTTTTCCCAATTTTAATGTCTGGATTTCTCTATTATTATTCAAAAGGTATCCCTGATTCCACTAAAATGATGTATAATGTAGCTGCGAAATCAGATAACTTCCTCCAAGAAAGGATTAATATTGTCTCTGAGCTCTCGAGCAAACCCGGGTTTGATACTATTTGCGGTGGATGCAATATCGACAATTTTTCAAATTGTATCGGGTGCTCCGTCTATTACCATCGAGATTTAATAGAAAAGGGCAAAGCTTTCTCCATATTTTTATCAATTGGATGCGTGATTAATTTCATTCTGCACCTTGGGTTCTACTTCCTTTTTGAAGTTGACAACACTCAGTACCAAAAAGAAAAATGATATATAAATATTACTATGCTATGTTTGTGAATTGTTCAATTATTTGCTCGACTGATGAGTTAGGGTTTCTGATTCTTATGGCGGAGACAAGGGTATCAGAAAGTTTATCTGCGCTTAATACGAGCTTTTTGGATTCAATTTTATTCCTAATTAATCCTTCCTCCAAATGGGAATGCTCAATAATGGTTTTTAAGTGTTCAACAAGATGGTTATATTCATATCTGTGTCTTTCGATCATTGTTTTAGCTCTTTTTGTATATTTTTCATCAATTTGATGGATATTTTGTTTATTTTTGCTATTATTTCTCTGGGAATCAATGCAAGATATCTTCTTCACCACAGTCATCAGATGATTTCTATTTGTTTTCCATTCCCTAATTAAATCTCCGAATTCTTTTCTATGATTTTGTACTAATTGAAGGCAGTAATTTTTCCAAATGAACTTATTTGATTCTCGATAGTTATGGAAAGTGCTTTCGGTAACTTCAAATTCTTTATCATAATAAATGTTTAAATCAGATACAAAATCAGAATACTCATTAATATAATCTTCAATATCATACGAAGCACCAAAAGACATTCTCAACGATTATATGGATAAAATAGTTTAGTAGACAGAATGAGACTCTATTGCCTTGGTTGGAGAGTTGATAGCATATCGGTTCTCATATGAAGAACACCTAATGCTTCTCCAACAGAGAGAATAAAGAGTGGAGACGGTTCTTTCATTGGGTATCCAAGAAAGGCAATAATTTGTCGTTTGTTTTCAGAATATGCAACACCCATGGAATGAGTCCTTGGAAGCATAAACAACCCAAGATCACTTATACTGCCATCGACATCGGTAACTGTTTCGCCATCTGGAAGAACATGCCACACAAACCACCATTTCTTTTCAATATCACAAGCATAAATAAGTGACCATTCGTTTTGTGCTTTACCTCCAATAAGTACCAAGTATTTATCAAAATGAATCATTGATGCATTAACAATAGAGCTGGGGGGTTCACTGCCAGTTGTCTGAATAAGAGACACTTGGCGATTTGGCATATCAATTTGAATCAGCCCTCCTGTTTTCGCAGAACCATAACAAAAAATAAAACCCTCATACTGAGAAAATGCTATACCAGTTCTCCCCTGAACCTCCTGAGGATAAGAAGTCCAGTTAAAGCTTTCGATATTAAAAACATGCAAATCTGAAGGCCATAGCCCATCATATCCTCCCCAAATGTATATCTCGTTATTTAAGAAACCAATTACTCCTCCACTTCGTGGAGAGGGGATTGATCCAGATCCATCAATGCGGCTAGTAAAACCTGTATTTAAATCTATTGAGAAAAGATCATTATAGTATATTGGATCCTTAAATCCTCCAAATAGATATAGAATATTCTTAACAATTATTGCTTGGGCACCTACTCTGGGAGGTACCGGAGTCCCTGACAATACAATTCTACTCCATATCATATTATCTACATCTAATTTCCATATATCATCCAAGTACAATTCATCGTGTGTAACACCAAAACCACATACTGCAATATGTAAATCTTGTGAAGAACAATAAAAGTGGCCAGTTCTCGGGCATGGGAATAGCCCTGTTTCTGGTACAACAATTGACCATATACCAGTGAAAGCTGTCCTAACAATATGAGTTCTGACAGCAGAACGGGCACCAATCGAAACCTTTCGCAACTGATCAACAATCTTTTGATCACTCATTCGAGAACCTACAACGGGCATATAAACATCAGTCGAAAAAGGAGTGGAAGAATTGGAAACTGAACTCTCGTTTCCGCCCATGTTTTATGTCACTTTTGGGTAATAGAAAAAAACTTAAAAATAAGGGGACACATTGTTTTTAGACATATGGAGATACTTAGATCTGTTTCTTAAGGAAGATTTAAAAAAAACGAATTTTAGAAAATTTTAATGACTGAAAGCGTTTTCTCAGAGGAAAATTTATATGAGGCTGCCGATGTTGGATTTAAAACCGTTCCTATTGATCAAATTAGATACGTAGGAGTTTCAGTTCAACAATACAGAGATATATCGATAATTGCTCAAGCCTCACGCTTGGAGATAGCAACGTTCAGATTATGTGGCTTTTCATCATTTCCAATGGATTTTTTTTCTCTGAAATATATTCAGTGTATCGATTTATCTGGGAATCAGATTCAGACATTACCAAATGAAGAAAACTGGGCTCGAATGTGCAAACTTCGTCTTTTAAATTTGAGTGATAACAGTATTTCTAATTTGAATGAAGTTTTTAAAATGAAACAGATTCCATTTCTCAAACAGCTTAATCTCACTGGAAATATCTGTTTATCAGCCCAAGACTCTTTTAACAGGATTGTTAGAGAATTTCCAACACTGTTAGTTCTTAATGATTTGATTATTACATCCCAACATCGAGGATTTCTGATGAATGTTGCCAATTTTGATCCCACTTCGACGCTCCCACTATCAAAAACAGATGACTTTTTTTTCTTATATGTCAAGTATATGCATACAGGAAGTAATGAACGATATGTTAGAAGGACAAACGCTGAATTCTTTTGTTTAAATCGTGCTATAAGAAAATACTCATCAATAGAAAAAATTCAAAGCATATTTCGGGGATATATTGTAAGAACTGAGTATCAAAAAACTCACAATGCTGCAATATTCCTTAAAGCTATCATTAGCAAATGGTATAAAAAGCGGTATCAAGCGGCACTTGTAATTAAAAGATGCTTTCTATATCACTTGACAAGGCAGAAGGTTAGGTTGATTAGGGCTGTAAGATTGATTCAATCAACATGGAGGAAGAGACTATCGAGAAAAGAGTCTTTGTTTGAAATCTTTCAAACAAATAATGGCTATTTTGAGTTTTTTTTAACTCCAAACAGCTATACCCAGCTCATCAGTTTTTTGTCTTCAAATGGATATCCATTCCCTGATTCTAGATATGAAGGAGAGTATAAGCTTATTAAATTTGCTGAACCATCTCACTTAAAATTCCCTGGTTCTCCATTTATCTACTACTCTCTGAATTCCACATTAATCATTCGAAAAATTCACAGTAATAAATTTCCTCCAAATGTATCACTTTGGTGTGGTCATGATCACTCGAAAACTTCATGTGTAAAAAGAGCCACAAATAATGGTGTCAATTGGACTATTAAATGTAGATTTGCATCTGTAAAACCATTTCCATATATGCATAAGATTAGGAATACCAAATTGATGAATTATCCTTCCCTCATACGTGTTGTTTATGAAACAAAAGATGCTTTTTCTTCAGTTATCATGCCATTAGTAGAAAATCATCCTCAAGGAATGCATATTATTCCAACCAAAGTTGTAGAATGGACAGCAGCTCAGATTTCTACTCAAAGTGCAATGAGATCATTTCTTGTTAGATCCAAACTCTTTCGTAATATGAAACAAGAGGTTTTAGAAACAAGAGCAAGTACCATTATTCGCTATTGGTTGAAGACAATGCAGATTCATAAAAATGTGGTTTATATATCTGGAATCAATAAGTATTTTATGGCTCTTCCAGATACTGCAACTTATTATATTCCCAACCTAACTTTTCAAAGACTGCATAATATGAATCCCAAACACAAAGTTGAGTTTGGTTATACAACTGAAAAATCTCTTGTTTTATCAAAATCTGTTGTGGGTTATTTGCCTGAGGTTATTCAACAAGGGAGGATTATGTTTGCCATTAAAGATTTATCATCTTTACTCAAAATGGGTACAACAATATCAAAAGCTTCACCATCTTCGTTCCCAAATATTACTCAACCAAAATGGGTTAAAAAGTACCATATACTGAAAGTATCATTCGCAACACCACTAGAAGCTAAAAGGCGTCTTCTCCTTTTAGGATGGATGACAGGAGATTTTAGTATTGTTTTAACTGATCAAGCTGTTATTGAGTATTGTGCTGCAAATGCGATCAAATCGGTATGGGTTGGATTAACATCAAGGAGAATGCTGAGACATTTATATGCCCAAACAGGACAAGTAATGATGCTGAATCGTTTATCTAAAAAAGCCCATTTGAAACAAAGGAAGCTTATTTCTAAGAATATTGGATCAGTTATGGTTAAGAAACATGTTAATATTTCTCCTGAAGAAGCAATATCAAAACTACGTGGCGACTATAAGCCTTGGGTAGGTATTCTCGATGATTATAAGATAGAAAAACCGTATGTTGCTTTAGAACCATCTGATTTATATGACGGTGAAGCAAAACCCTCAATTGACAGTACAATCAATGTTGATATGAGTATTGATGTGAAAAAGATTAACAAAAAATGGAAATCTTTAGACAAACCTTCAGTTGTAATTGATATTCCGAAAACATCATTAAGACAGATTTACAAAAAGACTGAAATGAATAACAAAAATGTTCATCATCATAAAGGTAAAAATGCAATGTGTCTCGATTTACAAGAAATGATCATTAGGAAACCCGAATCAATTAAAAGTCAAGAATTCTTGATCCATCCATACTCATCTCAAATCCAAATAAGATCTCTCAAACGTACACGATCAGAAATCATTATTCTGCATAAGCTATATCCATATCTACCTATAAAGGATGTATTGCACACATCTAGGGAGTTACCATTTTTGAATGATAAAAAAACAATTTCTGGAATAATTAAGCATAATACCAGAATTACATCAAAAGTATCCTCAACCCCCATCACAGAGAGAAAAAATATTCGAAATGGACCTAGTGCACAGATCACAGATTCAACAAATATTACTCGAGTTAGGGAGGCATTCATCACGCTGGTTAGACTACATCAAATAGGTGAAGAGATTCAACAAGAAGCAATTGTTGACAATACTCTTGAAGAAAAACGAATTCAAGCCAAAAAAACCAGAGAATCCATTAGTGTCTCAAGACAAGCAGCTAATATCACAAAAGAAGTAGTTTGTAGTGATACAATAGAGAGAAATGTTATTGAAAAAACCGAGCTGTGTGATATGATTAGTATTAGCAAAGAACAATCTCATATTCGAAAATCCAAAATGGTTCAAAAGATCAAAGAGGAAACGAAGGCAAAACAACAAAAAAGGGATGAATCGAAAAGATTTGGTCATATGTTTGTTTCATGTTCAAGAATAATTGCTCAACAAACAGAATCTCATCGAAGAATTGAACAGGAAAACAAATTGAAATCAATTACTCTTCAGACAACCTCTGAAACCTGTAAAGCTGAAAAGGAAGCAAGGCATTTAAGCAAAGAGAGGATGAATTACATGCAATCCCAAAAGATCAGAATTAGTCGATTGGACAAAGTTATAACTGAATATAAAAGACAAAAAATGAAAGATGAGGGGATGCAAAAAATTAATACGATATATGAGGAGAAACGAAAAGACAAAGAAAGAAGAATACTATCAAAGTCAGATATCATACCAAAAATCTCTAAAATTATTCCAATTGTTAAACTTGACGAAATTGAAGAAGCAATACAGAGAATATATGAGCATATTGGAAAGAACATTGGAATCACTGAATCTCAAATTTTAGTGGATTTGATTAATAAGTATGTGTAGTAAATTATTATATAGAGAATACATTTTATTGTGGAAAGAGGATCAAATTAAAAATTCAATTCTGTGTAATTTTAAAACACATTGATTTGGGTTTCGAAATTTTTCATATTGAATTTGGAAAATGCAATATAGAGATTCTCATTTTTAATAAAAGAGGCAACTATTAGGCTTTATTCAAATGATCATCGGATATACTCTCTGATTTAGTTCCCGTGTTAGCTTTGCAGCATCTTGAAATGCAAATCGCAAGAATGATAAGAATAACAAGGACAATCAAATAAATTGTTGCGGTCATAACATAATCAATTGTACGAACCTCACTTGATTCATCTGAACAATTACAATTACAAGTTTTTCCAGGTGTTGCTTCACCAAAAGATCTGTAAGGTGTTGCTTCATCAAAAGATCTGTAAGGTGTTGCTTCATCAAAAGATCTATAAGGGGTAGCTGGGAGAGGTGTCGGTTTAAGGGTCCTTGTATCCTCCATGAAAACCCCACAGTAATAAGAATCGAAGAATTGAATATCATATGTTTGGGTCACGACATTTTTTGATACATTAACCTCGAGAATAGGTTGTGAGGTATGATAATTACCTGTATGGTAGATTGTGCAATTAGATATTGTCATTGATAAATATACTGAACAGAACAAAGTTCCTGTATTATTTTGGAAAATGCACTTTGATACAGTTGCCCCACATCCATTGGTATTTATGACACCATGAGCTGGACTGGAATTTCCCACAAAATTTGAATAAGTCATTGTACCTCCTCCATAACAGAATTCAACACAAACCTGAAGTTGGGCGGTGTTATTGAAAAACGATCCATATGAACTCGAAAATGAAGTTGTATAGTAATAAATTATGGCTGTCTGTTGAAATCCATGATTATTAGAAGAATTGAAATAGATATTATTAACATTTCCTTTCCAAACTGATGTAGAATATGTAGTAACATCTCGATATGAACAATAAGAAGTAGATAATAAAGAAATATTATTGGTTCCTGTGCTTTCTAATGAACAAAAACTGTATCTATCATCTGAGTGGCATCTAAAGGCGCATACTCTATTTATATAATAATTTTGGGTAGATCGGAAAAAAATTGCTCCACCATTAATGGTACATGAACAATTCGAAAAGATTGAATCGCTTATGTTCAAACTAAACCCAATTATATCAGCAAAAATTACCCCTCCTGAACCAACGTATTTTTCAAATCTAGAAAATGAACAATCTGCAATCAGAACAGAACAATTGAAGTATGATCTACCTACAGTAACCTGAGAACCAACACATTCCGATGAAACCAAAAAAGTGCCACTTGGTTTCCCAAATAATAAAGTACGTGATTTCCTGGAATATGTTAATGAACTACTATCCCCTAAATAGCCACTCAAGAAGACCAGCACAAGGAAACTCAAAGGAAAAATAGTTTTGATACCAAACATAAAAATGGGCCAAATCTCTCAAATATTGTTAGAAGTCCTTCAATTTTGTTAGCGCGCTAACAATCCGAAATCACTTTTAGAGAGAATTTCACTCAATTTCTAATAAATTTTTTTAAAAAAGTGGCAATTTTCAGTTCCTACTGTTATATTCTAAACCACAATGGAGAGAGCTTTGAGAGGGTGATTTCGAAAAGGGCATTTCGTTCCAAATAAACTATTGAAAAATGTAAAAAAATAAAATGGCTGAATATAAATAAACAATTGAATAATTGATAGGAAATGTCAATTTGACTATCTCTTCTTTAGTGATTCATTTGTTGTAGAAGTACCACCCATATTGGAGAGTTTGCTATTTAAATATTGATAATATCAAAAGAATCCAAAAATATCTCTTCAGGAGTGTTAACTAGGGTTATTTCAGGAGAGTTCAACCAGATAAGGCTTATTGTTTGATTAGTTGTTTCTTGATTTGTTCTACTGTTTGAGTTTTCTAGTTTTGCTTAGGGAGATGTATCTAGGCATTACAATGATGAGAATCGAAATATCGAATTCGATAGGTTTCTGTTGATGTATTTGAAGTGTTTAAAAATGATAGTGATTCAACTGCAGAGAATACCGAAGATGAATGATCTTTGAAAGAATGAGACACCTACAGAGAACTTGAAACTACAACAAAAAGCATGTTTTGATTGTTTTTGAAAAAAACAATATTATTTTTTTTAAGTACCCATTAAAAAAAACAACACCATTATAATATGGACTATTATTATGAACTATGCAAATGACATAAATATCGAATTAGAATATGAAATGATTGTTATGCAAACCATATTTGAAACTTTTTTGTTTGAAAATGTACAGTACGAATACTGAGAAGAGATGATAACCAGAAAAAGTATTAGCATTGTTCATTGAACTGTATGAGGAGTCAAATATCTGATCGCCTGATTCCATAGTTAGAGAACCAGTTCCATCTGTAGAATGAGAACAATTCGAAACAGATTGATACCATATTACACAACTGAGAAGTTTTAAGAAAAGCGAAATGGCCTCCATTTGGAGAAGAAGGACCACAAGAGCAAGTATTGGCACATATCATTTTGAAACATAAATTATCAGAAGAGATGTATATGGCTCCTCTTTCAGAATCTCACACACATAGAGTATATAATATTGATTGAAAAAGAGCCACCATCAACATATATCACCCCACCACTTCCTGAAACCCCTAATAATCATGAGAATATCAATATTCATATAATATTATTATCTTCCTTGATCTGTGTGCTCATTATCACACCCCAAAACAACTTCATAAATGCGATTCTGGAATCGTTCTTAGATCTTAAAACGGATATCCTCTTTTTATTCTTAAAAAAGGATTCCATATATAATGATGAAATAAAACCAACCAATTCATTGCAATAGTGCCCGTTTTTCTCATTTGTTTAGGACTATTTAACTTCGTTTTGGTAAAAAATTGAACATTGATCCATCATGAATATGGTTTTCCATCCCCACCTGAAATGGAGTGAATAATCTCATCCTAAAGTTCTCAATAGTTTATTTTATGTGAATTGTCCATTTTTCAAACCACCCTTTGAGAAGGGAATAAGTTTAAAGGAGATTGAATGCCAACTGAAATTGATTCGTTTATGGTGACTCACATATTGGATTATATGAATAAATTGTTCAAATATGGAGAATCTGAATAAAAATTGGATTTTCCCCAAAATAAAGTAATGGGTGATTTTAACATTATGCTTAATCCAACTAATTCCCATTCTCGTTGGGTTGTAATATTTGAAACTCCTCAAAAATCTCTAGTTCTTTATCATCCGACTCTTCGTCAAGTTCGAACAGTTTTTCGTGAAGATGTCAAAAATGCAATTTCGCTACCATGGTCATGTGAATCTTATTTCAATATATTGAGAGAAGTTTTTAGGTCTTCAGCGTCGTTGCCGCCACCACTTACTGACTTTTTATTGAATGGCTATTTTGATAAGTTTTTTCCCATTCGACAAAAGATTGGAAGCGGCACCTATGGATCTGTATATAGAGTGGAACACCATTTAGCTGGAATTCGTCTTGCAGTATATGCTGTTAAAATTGTTCCTGTAGGTGAGTTTAATTGGTTAAGGCGAGCCCTCAACGAGGTTCGCCTGTTAGAGGAACTTACTCGAACTCCTCACCCATTTGTACTGTCTTACAAACATTGTTGGATTGAAGAATGGCAAACAGCTACCTTTGGCCCAAAAATACCGTGTCTTTTTATTCTAATGGAATATGCCCCATTGGGTAGCCTCGAATCTTATTTAGCAGAGAGCAACAAGAACAAAGATATAAAAAAACTCACCAATGATGAAATATGGCAAATCTTTTTGAGTATTGTTATTGCTCTCCGACATCTTCATATCAACGGTATAATACATCGTGATTTGAAGCTTTCAAATGTGCTTGTTTTTGAGGATAATCACTATCATCCATTACATTTAAGATTTGCATTATGTGATTTCGGAACAGCTAAGATGATCAATGTCGATGATACTGATAAAAGATCCGGAGCAACAGGAACCATTGAGACCATGGCTCCTGAATTACTTGAGCAAGGTTACAATGGGGAATTCATGAATTTTCACACATTATCAAGTGATATATGGTCATTAGGGGTTATTCTTTTCACTCTTGTAACCAGATGCAATCCTTTCAATCGATCTAATGGTGAAGAGATGCTTAGACATTATAGAAATATAGACACACTAATTGAAAGCTTAGGTTTGGAGGTAAATCTTAATCAACATGAGTTTACTATTATCAGGAAGATGATGGAGTTGAAACCATCCAGGAGAATCTCTCTTGAATCATTACTCAAGGATAGTTTCATTTACAAGAAAATCATTCAATTCGGCTTTGTAGAACTCCTCGAAATAAAAGCCCCTAGAGTCATAATTTCATCTCCATCACTTGATGATTTTAGAATTAGTGTTCCTTTAGCCATAAAATGCGAAGAAAAAGAAGAGATAAGTATACCCCCTGCTCCATCTAAATTATCTTTAGTTGATATTCTACAAGCTCACTCAGTAGTTTTGCTCCTAGCTCTATTAGCAATTGAATCCAAAAGTTGGAAAATAAGAGTATTCAGGACAATATTCTTCTGTTTCTTCACATATTTATGCCACAAATATCATAAGCTAACAATATTTGTTCCAATAATTGTTGCAATAGAGTCCCTCTGCGAGGTAACAAAATTCAATATATTTCTATATATATTGATTGTTTTAATTTCACTGTCCCAAATTGGAGCATAGTTCCAAAAAATAAAATATTATTTGGTATCATAGTTTGGAATTCGACAAAATTGATTGCATCAAATCTATTGTTGGAATCCATAGTACATCGCTTGATCTTGTGCCTATTATTCTTTTAATGTCATTTGCATATGGAATCAAAGATTCCACGAAAAAAGGGAATTTCAGAAAACACAAATGACTTAAAAGCTGTGCAACCTTAAACCTAGTAATTGAGGTTGCATTGTCCTTCAAAAACTCCTCCACAAGAAGTTTTGTAAGGGTGATGGTTTCTTTGAAATCGAACCGCGAAACGTTATGTCTCAACCAATCCATTGTTTTAAGCGACCAAGTCCCTCCTTGATGAGTTAATTCTTGTCGAATCATCATATTAAACTTTTCTAGATCACTATAATTTTGAACCTTCATAAATTTGGCCTAACGTTGAACTGAAAATATAAAATTTGAAATAAGTCCATCGTTGAATTATCAATTTTGATAAAATAGATTTTATTCTTTTCTTAAAATTATCGGTTACATTTTGAAATTTCAATGAATGCCCGTTGATGATTTACATAATTAGATTTTGGTTGTAGCAGAATTTGTGAGAAAAAAAACGATTACGGGTATTGTCCTTCTTTCAATCTGGATTTAAAATTATTCAATAATTGGGTTTTCTCGATCATGGGTAAATTCAATTCTTCATCGGATTCTACAACGAAATCTTCAAGATCAGCATAATTATCGTTGTCAGATGATGAAGCTTCTCGTAATGCTTGGTCTATCCATTTAGATTTGCTTCTCCATTTTTGGTTAAAAACAGTTTTTATTCTTGGTATTTGGCTATTTGAAGAGGATGAATTTAAATAATAGAGAATATTCCCAACAATTTTTGGTTCGATTTTTGCTCTGTTCTTAGATATCCATTGAATAATTTGTTCTTTTGTATCAATAATAGTTTCGATTGACCTGTTTGTTTTGAGAATGAATAGAATATATCTTGCGATGTCTCGAATAATCGTAATTGTACAAATGTTCTCTTCAAGAGATATATAAAACTCAAAAACCGACTTTCCTAAGTTAAGATCATTTGTCTTAGTCTTTAATAAATAGTTCAAAATCAATACATATGATGATCTTTTTTGATTGATCGAAGGGAAAATGACTTCAATTTCTTTCAAAAAGGATAACAAAACTGATGGGAAAACTTCAATTGGTGTTTTTCTGAGCATAATATCTATTAGGTGTGTTGGAGTTTTAGAATCATAGAAATGTGCTCGTTGGATTAATCCTTTAATTCTATTATAAGATGACGATGATACAGGAACAATCTTGTTGATCAGTAACATGAAATACTCAAAATGTTCTGAAGAAAGTGAGAATGATCCTGCATCATTTTGAAACACATCCAATATGTCAATGTTATTCAAAGTTTTATGAGATATATATTGTGAAATAATCCTAGCAAGCTCTTCACGGAAAATATGATTTGAGCTTTCGAATAAATCTGGATAAATTTCTGTAAGAGCTTTAATCTTTGGGAGATAACGATTTTGTTCAATTACAGAACCAGAAAACATGTTAGATAGTTGTTGAACAGCTCTATTGGGCAGTTTTTCGGTTTTCATTATTTTTAATATTGCTATCAGCTCAACAATATTGTGAGATGATGAATGGATCAATCGATCTATACAAAACTCCTGTGAGAGTGAGATTGAACAACATTTAGATATAATCTGATTCTCTGATTTTAAACAATGTTCCTCAAGAGCATAGAATAATTCCGAAAAATAAAGAAAAAACTCACAGGATAAATGAGATACAACTCCATATATCTCTGTTATAAGTGCTAGTTGAAGTGATGATTGTTTTCTAACATAGGATTCTATTATGCTCAAATCATATAGAAATTTAATGGAGATGTCACTCCAACCCAGTGACATTTGGATTCTGAGCAGAGAAGCTGGTGAGACATGAGAAATACCTCCATTTTCATCTTCATTCATATACTCACATAAGACTTCTTTGGAAAAAAGCGGCAAACTACTGTTGAGTGTTTTAGAAACATACGCTTTTGCAAATTCGCTTTTTGAAATTATTAGGGATAATTTGGATAAAATATATGATTTAAGTAGTGGGTTTTTGCTGAATACAATTATTGCATCGAGAATTTGTGTTTGAAACTCAGAAAAAGAATTCTCATTAAACGATAACATCATTTGAATATATGAATCAATTGCAAAAAAAGCTCTTGATGGTCTATTCAAAAGCTTTCGATAGAACATAAATATTGGATCAAACAACTGTGGAAACATAGGCATTGACTTAATAATATGCTCTGATATTTCATTTAAAACATTCTTAGGTAGAGAGTATAATAATGAACACACATCTATCTTATTAATAAATATCATGGGATGGTTAGAAATTGCCTTAACAAACGCATTTTTTGTAATCATGAATAACAATGAATTATCAAATTCATTTAATAGTGCTAAAGTTAGGAGTTCTTCATAACCTGTTACAACAAAAGAATCACATAGAAGGCTACCAAACTTGTCGATTTGTTCGGCGTTTGCTTTAAAATGAGTTAAGCAATTAAACCTATCAAGAATTTCGGTTGGTCTAAAAAGATTAAGGGGATATCCATGAAGTTCATAATTTATATTACAACAATGCTTAGATACTATCTCAATTGCATGCGCAGCTGTCTTTGGATTATGAGAAAAACAACACATAATGATAAAAAGGTCCATTTTGTTTGAATTATTGGTATTTTTTTTAATATTTGATGTTATTAAACCGCATAAAAGATGTGAAAGTTCATAGCTGTGTGATCTATGTTGCAAAAATACGGAAAAAGAATATAAATGTTCAGATGTTGGAGAATTTATCAATAGATAATATATAGTTTCGACCCAAATTCGACAAGAATTGGTTTCAAACAAACAAATAGCAAGATTAAGCAATGATGATGATACTTCTGGAAACTTCTGAACAAAGGCTTTCAATTTAACAGAAAGCAACTCTACTACATCCGAATTCAAACCGAATTCAACTAATGAATGATAAATTGGAAGCAAAAATCTGATATTTCCATCAATTTCAATGAGTTTTTTTATAGATGATTGTTCTTGGTCGTCAATTTGAAACAATAGCGATGGTACAATAGATAAAATAGAATAATATTCCCGTTTTTCATTATTTTTTATGTCTTCAATCAGAGAAAAAACGCTTGTTTTAAAATCTAAAAAATTATATCCTTTAACTCTTTGTTTTTTGGCAATTAAAACCTGCAAATCAAAAGATATCCCAAGAATATCTTTTTGAGTCAAGTTATTCTCTCGAAATTTGCTGAAAAGCTCGATAAGCATTAAGGAATAATAGATTCGAGAACAACAATGATTGTAATATTTTAGATAAAGGATTAGAGAGTGTGTTTAAATAATATAGCGCATAATTATTATACTGATCAAGGTTGGATTACTTTTGACCATCCTGGTATTCCATATGATATATCATCAAAGAATTCATTTGGTGTGAATAGTCTTGTTGTGAAGAAACCAAAATTAATGTTCATTTTTTTCCCGATTCTTCTAATAATATTAATCTCAGAATGAGTACATCCGCCAATAAAGCAAATCAATATATTGGTATCAGGAAATGTCATAAACCTACCTGTTTGTTCCATTTTGATCTCCGTTTTTTGAAGTTGATTAACCACATTCTGGCTCTCGCCCTTGCATATCTTTTCAACAATCCTCGCAGACAAAGGAACATATCCTAAATAGAGACTGGCTGCATCATCGCTTTTTTCTACCCAATCCTGAGATATTAGTTTAAACGCATCTAAATGCTGTTTGAAAATAGTTTTTGGAATATTTTTGGAACCAAATAACCCAATATGTTGAAGCCTCAGAATAAAAGGGATTTGTTGAAGACCATAGTTGGCATAAATACCTTGAACAAGCTTTTCATAATCTTCAACTCTTCCATTAACAACATAGTCCAAACATAACAACCGTATAATATTATGGAAATCCGCACCACACATTATCATTTCGGTAATAAGTTCCATTGGAGATGTATTCCCGGAAACGACTTTCGCCTCCATTGCAATTATCCTCTTCCTCCATCTGTTTTGTCTAATCTTGTTGGATAATGTACTGTGCATCACAATATGAGTATTAATTTTCTTATGCTTGATATAAAACGCGCTATCTTCAGAAAATTGTCCCTTTAGATTTGTAACATCATCACTCATTTTTGTTGATGATCGATCAGTGATTGACTTAAAAATACTTTTCAAGGCCGAATCAAGTTCAATATAGTTCAATAATCTGAGTTCGGGTAAAAGTTTGTCTTCAGATTCCATCATAAAATAATCTTCTTTTGTATCTGATGTTTCTGATTCGGATAATCCTGAAACAATCCCACAATTAATTCCAATTAATTCGGCGATCATCCCCTCATATCCCGATTGAGACAATAGTGGGGTAACTAAATCAATTGTTCTATCAATGATAATTAGGTGGGATAACGAACTAGGTGCAATATCTTTAAATGATTTCGAAATATTTATTGACATATCCCCAATTGCTGTTACACTTGCAAAACCTCCATAATTACTCTTCAATACTTCAAGTGGTCCTTTAATGTCAGATATAACGCACAAATCATGAAATGACCAACACCTTGGAATGAAATTAAATGAAAACATTGAAACCAAATCATTTTCGAGAGGAATTATATCAAAACCGAATGGTTTAATAGCAAAAAGCTCCTTTTTATCAGCTCTCTTGGAGACATTACCGATTCCTAATAAATCGAGTTCAGCCTCAGGATAATAGAACATTTCATCTTCTAAAAGGAAAGCACTCACAATTTCCGTTAACTTTGGCATTAAGAATACAGTTATTTTAGGTTGGTAACTCGAATTTTGAACAGCAAACCTTAGTTGTCGAATGCTTTCAATATCTGAGAATAGGAAGAATATATATTCTCCATTATGTGAAAATCGAAAATCATAATCGTAAAAACCAAGCCGAAATGATTTTATCAGATTCATTAATGGTTCGTCGTTACCAGACACTTTGTTAATCATGTAATATATCCTTTTATCGCAGAATATATGAGAATTACTGTTGGATGTTTCGAAAATATGCTTAATTCGCCTCTGACAGGTTCTTTCAATATTAGCTGATCTCATAAAAAAAATGGAAAGAAATAGTTTAAACATCGATTGAAGAGCTTCTAAAAGAGATCAGTGGAGAAGTTTGGAAATTGATGGACTTATTGCTCTTCTTTTCTATTTGAATAGTATTTATGGTTTTGGAAAAAAGTGATTCATCTCTTAAGAGTTGCATTGGATAGCGAACATTAAGATAATGTGTATTCAAGGCAACGTATGGAGCTGCACGACTAAAGGTTAAACAGTCAGAAATTGTTGGGAAATCGAGACGGATGGATGTCTTAGAGAGAATTGTGAACTTTATATCATTGGAATTTGAGAGGGATTTGGCAAAATCCACGATTTTGTTTGGCGAATACGATAAAAGTGGTAGGTCAACAACACATGATTCAGGAAGCACTTCTTTAGGGCAATAGAGTCCCCATACCGGGGATTTTTTAGCATACATAGCCAGTAAATCCGAAGAAACCACAATATCGATGAAATCTTTACGTGAAATCCTAAAACGGCTAATATAATGCAAATTCAACAAAAAATCAACCCGAAAACATGCGTTTTTCATTAACTCGCCAATCATGTATATGTTAACGTCTTGGAATTGTAAATGTATTAAATTATAAATTGTTTGTATGATCTGTGCATTTCGATGAGGGTCATTAGGCCACATCAAATGTTTTGTTCGAAATTCAATGACCTTAGTCAATAACCGAAGAATTTCTCAGAAAGCTGACTTTACTGTTTATGTTGTCTTGTTACAATCAATCATCACGTTATTCTGTAAATATTCCAAGCACGATTTCATTAATATATACCATATTTAGTAGCTGCTATAGTGAAAATGGTGGTGGTATTGATATTCATAATTCAGATGTTGTTTTACGGGTTGAGTTTTCGGGGTTTGCGAATTGCGGATGTGCTTTGAGAGGAGGTGCAATATTTGTACGTGATTGCAAAGAAATAAAATTGAAGAATGTTTGTTTTGACTCGTGTTACTCTTTAACCGATTCTCCAAGTTTTCAATTGGCTTCCTGGGGATTTAATCTGCTTTCAACTGACATTAATATGTCCACTGAATCCAATCCTCGTGAGGGGAAGTATCCTAGCGGCGCTGGTGGGCGAAACAGGTTTGCTTATTACTACAACAATGTGACAGACCTGTTTATGCGAGAAAGGGGCTCTGGTAACTATTTCGTTAACTCTCCTGCTGGCCTCGTTTCTTCTTTTTGCCAATTCTCTGGATTTGTCGCTAGAAACCAATTCATGATACAAAACCCTAGCATAATAATATTTTCTCACATGAATTTTTTAAATTATACTCAGTCAACGGAAGGATTCGTACGCATTTCAGGTGTATCTTCCAAAACTGTATTTGAAAATTCTGTTTTCCTCATCGGAAGCTGTCCTAAAATGATATTTAATGAGGGTACTCTGTCAGGATCCCTTGATTTCAACAATTGCTATTTCTCAATCACATTCACCTCATCAATATTCACTGCATGCACATTAAATTCTTGCTATTTTCCTCATCATTCCACTATAAACATTGTGGTTCCTAATACATACTACTGCTGGTGCAACATTGACCCCACTCAGCCAAAAACCCTGATGAGGTCAGGTTTATTCATTCAATTGATTTTTTGGGTATAAAAGACGTTAAATTTGTGAGAAACCGAAACAAACACCCAAAAAGTAAAAATGAATGCAGCGCCTTCTCTAATTTTTGATTTTGGCAGCCACACGATAAAAGCTGGCATAAGTACCCACGACACTCCTGATTTTATTATTCCCTCTGTTTTTCCATCAGGAGAACACAACCACCCTTTGGGGACTCCAATTCCCGAATCTGCAATTCTCGATGATGCAGTAGCAAATGGAGAGGTGAATAATGAAGATCGTGTTAATTTTTTACTTGCTACAGTTTTTAATCACTATTTTCCTGACGAATCGATGATTCCTGACGATTTAAAACTTGTAATGACTGAGACACCTTTTTCATCAACAAATCATACAAGATACATATCGGAGGTTGCTTTTGAGCTTCTAGGAGCTGAATGTATCTCAATTAAGCCGCAAAGTGTTCTGGCTGTAACACAGCACACCCTTCCGACAGCTTTATGTCTTGATATCGGTCATGATATTATGCAGTGTGTACCTATGGCTAAAGAGTACGTTATTTCGCCTGCAATGAAGAGATCCCATATTGCTGGTAGTGCAATGGACTTATTTTCGGCCAGATGCCAGCTAGATATGACAGTTTTCGATACTTATGCAGAATTTAGCCGAGTTCACAAGTATAAAATGGATCATGCCAAGATTCACCCCAGAAGTTATGCCAAAGCAATTGAAGGGTGCAAGAACGAGGATACCATCCTCAACTATACATGTGGTGAAATATTATTTAAGCCATCATTGATAGAAGCAGCATCAGAAGATCATACTAATCCAAAGAATGATGAGGAAGTTTCCATGTTGATGGAGTCTTACTCAGCAGCAGAAATTGTTCAGAAATCAATAGTAGAATGTGACCTTAATCTACAAGCCCTTTTGTGGAGTAACATATTTGTCACTGGTGGTGTATCAAAAATGTCTGGTTTCAAAGAAAGGTTTCAATACGAAATAGAACAAAGATCCCCACCATTTGCTATCCCTCATATTATTTACCCTGAAGAGGATCCAATTATATCTGCTTGGAAAGGAGGCGCCCTAACTGCTAATTATGATGACAGCAGGCATTGGATTTCTAGAGATCAGTATGATGAGAACCCGCATATTGTTTTTGAGAAATTTAGACTGTTTGGTACTTCAACAGTATAAACCATGAAATTTTCTTTTTTACATGGGTTTGAGTGATTTATTTAACGAAATTTGATTCTGATGAGCGAAATCAAAACCAACAACGATCTCAATGAATGTAATAGTGAACCAATCCGGGAAGTTATAATTATACACGATAGTAATGATTGTTATCCATATGTTAGTGATGGTGAAGAAGACGGGAGTTCGTCCACTGTTTTTTCTGATATTCCGAATTCAACTGAGTATAGTGATAAAAATGGGAAAGATCCCACAAACAGAAATAATGGAACGAATAAGAGGAGAAGACATCCTCAGGAATCACAATGCTGTTTGATTCTTTAAAATATATGTTTTTATTAAAATGCGATAGATGAACATTAAATTTTTGATAATTGCTCTAGAATGTGCTTTGCTTCTTCGATTTCTTCTTTGAGCCTCTTAACTTCAATATATGAAATGGCTGCTGTTCTGGTTAATGTATCAATTCTCCTTTTCAATACTTCATTCTCTGATACTAATGTGTTGATAGTTGTTGGTTTCTCTAAAGGATTTGACATATCAACCCATTGCCCTTTTTCATATAAGATTGTATTTTTTGAAAGTTTAATCGAAAAAGAAGCAGAATCGGTGTTATTAATCGCTGGATAACTATCTCGTTTTGTCCATTTAATCTGTCTTAGGTCGCTAAGGGGGATATCTGAAGGATTCATCCTTATATTTACCAATTTTACCCATTGTGTCCGTTTAAAATTTATATTCTTTATTTTTTATCTTCTTCTTCAGCATTATCAGCTACAATATCTGGGATAAATATATCAAAAGTATCTCCAGTAACTGCAATGAGAGAAGGTATTTGAGGATGGTATCTTAATTCTTTAGGATTATCAATTGGATGTTCGAACATCATTTGGTCTGGAATTCCCTCTTCTCTTTCTTCAGGATCAACAGCTTCAACAGATAGATCCCAAATGGTCACCCTTCCATCATCACAAGCAACAGCAATCTCAGACTCATCGTTGGGATTCCATTGAATGCTAGTGATTGGATCTTCATGGAAATTAAATGTGGCGGCGGGCTCACACTGGTTTCCGACCATTCTGAGATCCCAAACAGAAAACACACCATCATCAGCTCCAGAAACAATCAAATTTCTTTGGATTGTATTCCAATCAATAACATTAACATCAGATTTGTGTGCCTCAAATTTTGCAACTGGCTTGGAGTAATCTCTCGAATCCCATATAACGATGCACTTGTCACAACTGCATGATGCAAAAACGCCCAGATCTGAAGGAGAGTAAACAATATCTTCAATGGAATCGGCATGAGCATCAAAATTGGAGGATAAAACAAAACTTCCTCCTTGTTGAGTCCAAAGCTGTATTTTGCCATCAGCCCCGCCAATAGCTAACTGCCCAGCAAGTGTTGGAGACCAAGCGAGAGCGAACCCCTCATCATCCATTGGACACTCATGAATGATTTCCACAGACCCTTGCCCTTCGCTATCATAGTTAGATGCATTAATGGCCGCCGAAACGTCCCAAATTAAAACACCGTTTAATTCTGTCCATGTGGCTATGATGTTTGGAGATTGAATCATTGATCTAACTCTGTTAACGCATGAAGGATGATGATTACCACATACCTTAAGTTTGGCGTTCTGAAGTGAGCTTTCATCTTCAATCTCATCATCAAATTTTGTGCATTGTAACTCTGATAATTTTGTTACCAATAGTTGATTGTCATCTTCAGTTTCAGCTTGTGTACCAGAAATGAAATATGCAGTGTGTGGAAAATCGGTTCTTGAAGCACCTAAAACATCACGAATAATATCAAAAGAAAGGCATGGCCATTCGAAATTCATCTGGAAAAAGCTCCTATAAATATCATTTGTGAAGCCAAAGTCTCCGTCCTCTTCCATATCTGGCCCTGACGGCAAATATTATACAAATTTGAGAAAATTTGTTATCTTCATTATCAATCAGTTTGTATATGTATTTGGTATTATTACTGGTTGAAATAGGTGGAATGCATTAAACATTTTTTAATGACAAATTTTGATGAATTAGTTCCATTGTTTTTTTGTGAATCTGTTGCTTCTAGAGTCCAGATAATCGATTTAATGATGAAAAATGTATGTTTTGATAATATTAAAAACGAAAAAAAAGAAACTCTACTTCATTTTTTTGCTACCCAAGGTAATTGTCGGCATAAAGGCTTATTATTTAATTGTTTTTATAGCACAAATCATCAGAGATATGATGGAAATACTCCTTTGCATTTATCTCTTAAGAATCCTTTGTTCTTTAAAAAACTCATTATGAACGGAGCATCTCTTACAATTGAAAATAATGATAATGTTTCTGTATTGGATATGGTTGTTATTGAGTCAAATATCTCTCTCTTTGAATTCATTATGTCCCAAAGAAAGAGCGATGTTAAAAACTGTTTTAAGAGAGTTTTATCATTATCTCTTATCCATGATTCATCTAGTATTATTGAAAGATTTTTGATTCCAGAGTTTTATCGAAAAATAATGAATCTAGTGTTAAATGAAACTGAACTTGATTTGTTCTTACTGATTGCCAAACATTGCTGCTATCATTCTTATAGAGTATTAAAAGATTTACTTATGAAAAACAATCCATCACTCCTTGCTGAAATTCTATTAAATTGCACAAATCTTGAGTTTTTAAAAAAAGTATTCAGATTGTTTTCAATTAGCGAAAGCAATTTTGTGTCTAGTATAGATTTTAGGAAAATTGCCAGAGTTGATCTGAGAGATTTTTTCCAAGAGAATTATAATAAATCTGTCCACAATTTTCCGGGAATTAGGGCTTTTCATGAATCTCCAGAATATTTTGATGCCATTATGGAATATATTGTATTAGATGATGTTGAAGAATCTGATTTTTCTGGCAATTCTCTATTATATTATGCAATTGTTGATAATAATTTGCATGCCGTTCAATCATTATTAGGTAAAGAAGCAAATATTTATAAACAATGCTTTGATGGTACCCCAATTCATGCGGCAGCCAAGTATTCATTAGAAAGCTTAGTATATATGGAGTTTATGATAAAAGACATTTCTATTCGCAATGAATTTGGGGAGACACCTTTGATATATGCTTTTCAAAATTCACCTGATGCAGTTGATAAGATTTTATTAATGGGAGCTGATCCCAATGATATTGACCGGTTTTCAAGGAATATTCTACATTTAGCATTGGATAGTTTTCCATTTGCATGTTTCTATCGATTTGCAAAGCAATTTGATTTTCTTTTATTTGTTCCTGATAATACTGGGAGAACTCCTGCTTTTGAGGCTCTGAAGAAATATCATGATTTGCCAGAGATTAATGATTTTATCTTTTATTTAGATTTGTCAAGTATTTCAGTCTCATATTTAAGTCTTTTTTTCAATGAAGATCTTCCAAACGAATTGTTTTTATTAATCATAAATAAAGCTATTGGTGTTATTAAAAATGCTGAGCTTCATGATTTATGGGGGTTAATGCTCTCTACTAAGCATAATCACCAATTATTCAAAATATTGGCTGATATTTTATTTGAGAAATTTTCTCAAACTGATGAAATTGGTAATGGTTTTTTCCATTATATTTCAAAAAAACGTTTAGATTTTAATTCATATGAGTTAGTTTTATCATCAATTAACAATGGAATCTTTAACAAAATTTTGCCCAATAATTATAAAGATAATTTTTTGCATATTGCAGTGATTTATCATAATGTAGCATTTATTAATGCTCTAATGAAAAGCTCATATTTTGATAAAATACAAGACATGTTTAATCAACATAATTCCCTTGATAAGTGCCCATATTCATTGCTTGGTTATTATTTTAATGAACTTGATAATGAAGATCTAAAAATTATGAAGTTTCTGGAACAAAACACAAATTTGAATGAATCTGATAACATCTCTCTTAACAGTAATCAATTAAAAGTTAAAGATATGATTCATAGTTTTTCCAGATCTACATATAACTTTTTGCAGGACATTGTGTTTATATCCGAGAATAATAATAATTTGATGAGAGATGAATTAATACCTCAAACTATTTTGTATTTTCGAAACAATTTGTTTCGGGCAAAGCTTTTTGTTCACATGTACTATCCATCAATAAGTTTGTTTCCATTTTATGAAATAATTGCTGATTTTGTTGAACCCCTTGCTGAATTTTCCAAAGAAAATAGAAATATAACCAATAAACTTGATGAACATGGTATTGAAAGGCTTAAAATGGCATACAATAGACCTTTGGAACATATCACCCATATTCATTCTACAATAATCGACATGAGATTTGTTGGGGGAACTGACCATTTGAAAAGTAAATGGGAATCGATCGTGAAAGATTTAAACTATCATATTGGAATAGATGACAATAGGAATGCTTTAAACAAGTTTTCAATTGGTTATTCGCTTTCTGTATTAAAAAGTATTAATACCAAAACTGATACTATTCTCACCATATTGCAAGGGAAATGTACAAAACTGCAAAAGGGTTTAACCAAAAGACTTGTTCTAATTCTTGACCCAATTCAAATCATAATAACGAATTCTCACGTTTTTATTGGGATTGAGAAAGAGAACTCGCTTAAAATCATTTCATCAATAGTTGCATCAAAAGTTACAATCACAATCCCATCTCTTAAGAACATGGAGGCAACCGTATTCTTGAATTCTGACACTATCGACATGGATATACATCTGGATCATCCCCAAATGGCACCCTACAAGGGATTACTCAATTGGGCGAGTGCTTTACCAATAACGGTCTTGACTAACACAGTTTTGAATTAAAATTTACTTTTGTATGTACATATAGAATTTTTCTGAAAAATATTTTCCGGCAATTTTCGGTTATTGTCAATTGTATTATGGATCTAGAAGCACTTGAACTTGAGCGAGTAAAAATTGAGAAAAAGAAGATAAGGAAACCAGCTTATGGTGAAAGAAAGCGCCTTGAGAATCTTCCAAACATTCCATCTTTAGAATTTAAAGAAGTTATTGGGCAAGGACACTTTTCACGAGTTTTTTATGGTCTCTACGAAAAAAAACCTGTTGCTATTAAAATGATAGAAAGGGGAAGCGAAAAGCTAGTTGCATCTGAGATTAGAATTTTGCAAACGTTGAAAGGCCATCCAAATATTGTCCAGCTCGAAAACGTGTTTCAAAGTGACAATACGATACTTGTTTTTGAGTATATTAAGGGAATATCTGAGAACGATCTTTATTTAAGTCTTACAAGGCAAAGAATTCGAGTGATATTGAAATGTTTATTAAATGGAATTCTTCATGCTCAAAAAAGAAATGTTGTTCACCGTGATATAAAACTTGGGAATATATTGATTACATCAAACATTGATCGAGCTGTTTTAATAGATTGGGGCTGCAGCACCATTGTTTCGGATTCAATGTCATCTGTTGCTGGATCCAGAAACGTTAGATCCCCAGAAATGCTGCTCGGATATAAAAACTATGGTTTTGGATGCGATATATGGGCCATTGGAGTGTTATTGTTAACATTATTGACTGAAGGATCCAACGTTTTCAAAGAAAGGACATCAACAGATGTACTGGTTAAAATGTCTTCAGTATGGGGATCAGAACCATTTATTAATCTTATGAATGACTATAATATGAATGACAGTAATATGATCATTCCAAAACTACAGAAAGATCCATCAACAACCCTTTCATCATTGTTTACTCAAAAGATGAAAGATAATGTGATCACACCTTCATTGCTTGATCTCCTTGATCGTTTATTGTGCATTGATCCTAGAAACAGGATCACAGCGGAAGATGCACTTAAACATAGGTTCTTCAAAAAGAAGGTGATGATTCATAAACGATCTGTATAAACTTGTAAAGTGGCGAATGTTTAAATTCAATTTTTCAGAAGGTGGTCTTTTTAAATGGAAAAATTTCTACATTTGAATGTCTTGACTTTTTGTGTACTGATGTGGTGTATCTTGGAGAAATAAGTTATCGAAACAACAGCTTATTATCTGCTAATACACTCATTTATGTGCAGAATCCATGTATGTTTCATTCTTGCACAGAGAGGAATCATATGAAAGGGTTTTTTCACTGATTTTGTTGATTGCACACCCACTTTTTGTTAGGGAAATTGTATTTCAATACCCTACAATCCAGAATTCTGTTGACCCATTTTTTGATATCACTTATTATAAGCGCAATGCACAACACGACAGATATACCACAACATTGGGAACTCCTCTCAGAGAAAGACAAAGATGGATATAAGGAATTACAAAAACAACTCTCGGATCTGATTCGAGAGTCTGGTCGCTCAAAGTTTTGCAAAGTTTTTGGTCAAATTGTTGATATACTTAGGAAATACATCATAAGAAACGAGAAAGATGATTCACTAAGATCATTAGTATGTGGAATTCTATGGATGGATGATTGTTTGGCCCTTAACACAAGACAACTAATAACAACTATAAAGAAATGCAAATCATCAATTAATAGCGGATTTCAATCAATTGGATATTTATCAGTACCAATGGAACCATCAGCAGCAGTTGAATTAATGCATGTTTTCCCATTTCTCAAGTCAAACATGTCAATGACAAGACAATGGACACTTAGGAAAAAGTCTGGATCAATTCCATCTCCTAAATCTGAAGCTGAAAATCCAGTTATTGTTCCTAACCCCCTTCCAGTTATTTCTCAGTTCAAACAAACGAAAGAGAATATATATGAGGATTCTGCTGATTTCGAGTCTTTCCTCGATTTCAGAGATAGAGAAGACAACTTACTTTCCATTGATTTCTTCAATGGATACGATTCATTTACGGCTTTTCCCGACGGGTTCAGCCTCGAGTTTTAAGTAAACTCAATTCTATCCCCAATTTGTTTTTGCATTAATTGTGTGAACAATAGATAAATTGTGGTTTTCAGGTATGAAAAATCGGAATATGTTTTTATAAGAGAGAAAATATAGATACAATAGAGAGGTTTATGGATGAAAAGTTGTTGATTTCATCACATAAGTTTAAATATAGATCTTATAAATTATTTTACGCATATTGGAATGGTTCCTGTAATTTTTATATATCAATGTCAAGGGGTTTTGATTCTCAAGGAGTGGGAATGCTTTTTCATTTTTTAAAATTCCTTAATCAAGTACCATCATTCGAGTATTTTGTGTGAATGCTCACAAAGCCCAGCTTTTCAATTTTTTTTCAACAATTCCAATGAAGTAATAATTAATCAAACATCAATAATCACCTCAATCTATTGAAGACCTCTTTCATTATCGAATCAGGAAACCAAGAATATTAAAATTCAAATTATTAATTAAAAAATTCTTATGTAAGTTGTTCTGTTTGCTTGAGAAATTTCGCCAATAAAGTTTTATAATGCTCAGAGCTCGGAAATTTATTATAAATGAAAAGTATTCTCAACAATAATAAGTTATTTGAGAAAAAAAAATATTTTCAATTTTTGACTAAAATTGGATTTTGATGGATTCGGATCTTAATGCAAAGATAAAAGAACAAATTGCTTTTGAAAAATTGCTTTTCAACAATCCTCCAAATTTCGAATATAGAGAAATCCAGAATAAGGGCTTTCTGATTAATTTATTTGGTATTTTTCCAAAATTGCGACCTCACTATTTAGAAAGCTTTGTATTGTTTTGCTCCCATTATCTTAAAGAGGAAACATTTCGAAAAAACTTTTTGAAGAATACTTTTCATGTATGTCCAACCTTAATTGAAAGGCTTTATAGAATTAAATGCATCAACACAGACGAAATTAAAGAACTACTTGATTTTAACAGGAGCAAATACCTTTGTTTGTTTTTCAAGAATGAAATTGAAGTAGATTATAATAGTTTCAATAATGATCAATACATTAATGAATATTCGAATTCAGTTGACACCTATTCATTAAATAATCTTGAGGAGAATGAATTGGATTTTCTGATTCAATTTGGATTTCCCCAATCTTCAATTGAGCTTTGTTTAAAGTATGATATTAGTGAAGATCTAGGAAATATGATGATGAATCAAAATCAGAAATTGTGTAAATGGAGTCCTTTCGAGTGGTCAAAGAAGCCAATTTCCCTTGATTTCTATTCATTTTGTGGTTTTTATGGTTCGTTGAAGTGTTTTAAAGTATTATTATTGTCTGGATCAGCAATAAATAATGATGTTATTAATTGCATTGCATGTAGTGGTTCGAAAGAACTTTTTAATCTAGTATTGAATTTTAACATCAATAGTAGTATCATCAGAAATGGAGAACCTCTTCATTATGCAGCTCAATATGGTCATCTTAGTGTTATTGAATATCTGGTTAATCAAAAAGCTGATATAAATGCAAAAACAAAAGATGTTATGTTTTGATATTTTTTTATAGTCCTCTTCATTATGCTGCTGAAAATGGTCATCTTAGTGTTGTTGAATATCTGGTTAATCAAAAAGCTAATATAAATGCGAAAACAAAAGATTTTATATTTTTAGATTTCGTAATACTCCTCTTCATTGTGCTGCTGAAAAAGGTCATCTTAGTGTTGTTGAATATCTAGTTAATCAAAAAGCTGATATATATGCAATTGGTAATAATGAAAAGTTTTAATATTTTTTTATACTTCTCTTCATTATGCTGCTGAAAAAGGCCATCTTAGTGTTGTTGAATATCTAGTTAACCAAAAAGCTGATATAAATGCAAAAACAAAAGATTTTATATTTTTAGATTTCGTAATACTCCTCTTCATTGTGCTGCTTATAATGGTCATCTTAGTGTTGTTGAATATCTAGTTTGTCAAGGAGCTGATTATCGATTGGGTATTCATGGTGAGAGTTTTCTTCATTGGGCTTCTTCGCTTGGTCATCTTAGTGTTGTTGAATGTCTAGTTAACCAAAAAGCTGATATCAATGAAAAGTATAAACATAAATCAACTCCTCTTCATATAGCTGCTATTAATGGTCATCTTAGTGTTGTTGAATACCTAGTTTGTCAAGGAGCTGATTATAGAGAGGGCATTCAAGGTGAGAGTTTTCTTCATTGGGCTTCTTCACTTGGTCATCTTAGTGTTGTTGAATGTCTAGTTAACCAAAAAGCTGATATAAATGCGAAAACAAAAGATGTTATATTTTGATATTTTTTTATAGTCCTCTTCATTATGCTGCTGAAAAAGGTCATCTTAGTGTTGTTGAATATCTAGTTAACCAAAAAGCTGATATAAATGCGAAAACAAAAGATGTTATGTTTTGATATTTTTTTATACTTCTCTTCATTATGCTGCTGAAAAAGGTCATCTTAGTGTTGTTGAATATCTGGTTAACCAAAAAGCTAATATAAATGCGAAAACAAAAGATTTTATTTTTTTAGATTTCGTAATACTCCTCTTCATTATGCTGCTGAAAAAGGTCATCTTAGTGTTGTTGAATATCTAGTTAATCAAAAAGCTGATATATATGCAATTGGTAATAATGAAAAGTTTGAATATTTTTTTATACTTCTCTTCATTTGGCTTCTCAAAATGGTCATCTTAATGTTGTTGAATATCTGGTTATTAAGAAGGTTGAAATAAATGCAATTGATTATAATGATTATTTTTTCGATTTCGTAATACTCCTCTTCATTATGCTGCTGAAAAAGGTCATCTTAATGTTGTTGAGTATCTAGTCAATCAAAAGGCTGATATAAACGCAACTGGTGATAATGATTAGTTTTGATGTTTCATTATACTCCTCTTCACTATGCTGCTATTAATGGTCATCTTAGTGTTGTTGAATACCTAGTTTGTCAAGGAGCTGATTATAGAGAGGGCATTCAAGGTGAGAGTTTTCTTCATTGGGCTTCTTCACTTGGTCATCTTAGTGTTGTTGAATGTCTAGTTAACCAAAAAGCTGATATAAATGCAAAAACAAAAGATGTTGAGTTATCATATTTAAAGAAACTCTTCTTCATTTGGCAGCTCAAAATGGTCATCTTAGTGTTATTGAATATCTGGTTAATCACAAAGCTGATACAAATGCAAAAAATAATAGTGTTGAGTTTTTATATTTAATTGGACTCCTCTTCATTGTGCTGCTAATAGTGGTCATCTTAGTGTTTTTGAATATCTAGTTAATCAAAAAGCTGATATAAATGCAAAAAATAATTGTGTTGAGTTTTTATATTTAATTGGACTCCTCTTCATTATGCTGCTAGAGAGGGTCATCTTAGTGTTGTTGAATATCTAGTGAATCAAA
>Ga0074193_1000414_pt1 | contig 73538 bp, 68 predicted proteins | sample EPASupsiteHSE605_FD_64523 | JGI IMG/M metagenome (GOLD analysis project Ga0074193, IMG submission 64523) | Bioremediated contaminated groundwater from EPA Superfund site, New Mexico - Sample HSE6-05 | ecosystem: Environmental > Aquatic > Deep subsurface > Groundwater > Contaminated ...
GAAATTGATTTGGTTATAGATGTTGTATCAAAGATTGTTGCTAATGGAATAAATATAGCACTTCAACCAGCTTTAGGGCTTGAAGATATAAATAAATATATAAATTAGTAATATAGTTTTAATAACCCCTCATATATATTTACAAACAAGGGAGGGGTAATTATGCACTATCAGAAAAATGAGAAAAATAAAATTCTAATAACCTTATTATGTATTTCAGTAATAGTAGTTATCTTTGCTCTAAATGGAGCAAAACTTTTTACTAATAATATAAATATAAAAGATAAATTTTATAAGGGGATTTTAGAATTAAGTCTTCCAATAAAAAATAATGAAAGTGTAGCAGATAACAATGAACTTAATGTGAGTAATAATATACTAAATAACATGTTAAGAGAAAATACATTAAATATAATTGGAAGAGAAATGTCCTTTTTATCCCCTTATATAAATGAAAATAATAATTTTAATATTGATTATGGTCAACATCAATTTGATAGATTTGTTCTTAAAGATGACCAAGTGCTAGAAGAGGAAAACAAGACAAGTAATTCAGTAGATATGAGTTCAGCTACAGCTTTTAATCCAGAGCTAAAAAAAGAAATGCCCAAAAGTCCAGAGGTACTTATCTATCATACTCACACTTGTGAAAGCTATAAGCCTTATGGAACAAATATTGTGGACAAGGATAAAAATATAACAGCAGTAGGAGAGGAATTAAAAAAGGAACTGGAGAAATACGGGATTCCGGTTATTCACGATACTACAATTCACGATATTACTACATATGATAAAAGTTATGAGAGATCTAGAGTTACATTAGATAAATATTTAAAGGAAAACAAGGAATTTAAACTTGTTATTGATATGCATAGAGATTCTGTAGAAAATAAAAATGCTGTTACAACTAATATCAATGGAGAAAGTGTTGCAAGATTTATGTTTGTTATGGCAAAGAAAAGTCCAAATTTTAATGAAAATAGTAAGCTTGTAGAAAAAATTAGAAATATATCAAACAAGCTGTATCCAGGAGATAAAGAAAATTCTAGCTTTAACAAAGGAACCTTCTATTATAACTATGGAAGAAAATTTTTCAATCAGGATTCAACCAAAAATTCTGTTTTAATAGAGGTGGGTTCTCATGTTAATACTCTAGATGAAGCAAAAGCATCAGCAAAATATTTAGCTAGAATAATTGCTGAAGAGATTAATGGAAAGAAATGAATAAAGTAACAGCAAAAAGTACATCCTTAATAATGAATAAAAGGAGATGCTTTTTTATGTATAAAGGTAAAGCTATTATAATACCCGTAATACTGTTTCTATTTGTAACTGTTACTGGGCTTGCAATAATTAATTATAATTTGAATAGGCAAATATATTCAGGGATTATAGAAGATATAAGTGATGAAAATAAAACTTATGATAATAAACATATGTCATGGGATTTAGATATGATGAGTGATGTACTTACATATCCAGAAAAATACCAAATAGAAAAAATAAGTTTAAAAAATGATGAAACAGAAGCAAAGGTTGTAATTCCAAAGATAAGAATTTTGTATAGTTCAGCTCCCTTTGATTTTAGAATAGATACAAATAAATATACCTTCTTTATTAATAGCACTGTAATAGAAAATATTAAAGGTAAAGCATTAAGTATTGTTGACACATATCTAGAGTAATATGTTATAATTTATAAGATTTATTACGTGCAATGGGGGTAAAATTACAATGCAGAAAGATAGGAAGAAATATATAAGAAATTTTTCTATAGTAGCTCATATAGATCATGGGAAATCGACGCTTGCAGATAGATTGTTAGAGGCAACTGGTACTTTAACCGACAGAGAGATGGAAAATCAAGTTCTAGACAATATGGAATTAGAAAGAGAACGTGGTATTACAATAAAGTCACAGGCAGCACGACTAGTGTATAAAAGAGAGAATGGAGAAGAATACATATTAAACCTGATTGATACTCCAGGGCATGTAGATTTTAACTACGAAGTTTCAAGAAGTCTTGCAGCTTGTGAAGGTGCTATTCTTGTAGTAGATGCCACTCAAGGAATTCAGGCGCAAACTCTTGCAAATTGCTATCTTGCTGTAGATCACGACCTTGAAATAGTCCCTGTAATTAATAAAATTGATCTACCAAGTGCAAGACCTGAGGAAGTTATACAGGAAATTGAAGATGTTATAGGAATAGAAGCTCATAATGCTCCTTTAGTATCGGCTAAAACAGGATTAAACATAAAGGATGTATTAGAGGCTGTTGTAGAAAAGGTACCAGCGCCAGTGGGTGATGAAGAAGCACCTTTAAAGGCACTTATATTTGATTCTTGTTATGATAGCTATAAAGGGGTAGTATCCTATGTAAGAATAATGGAGGGTACTGTAAAAGTAGGAACTAAAATTAAATTTATGGTAAGTAAAAAAGAGTATGATGTAACAGAGGTTGGAGTTTTTGCCCCAGGATTCTTACCAATGCCTCAATTAAGTGCTGGGGATGTTGGGTATATAACTGCTTCTATTAAAAATCTTAGAGATGCTGCTGTAGGTGATACTGTTACTGAAGCATCAAGACCAGCAACTGAGCCTTTAGAGGGTTACAGACCAGCAGTACCTATGGTGTATAGTGGTATATATCCTGTTGATGGAGCAAAATATGATGAGCTTAAAGAAGCCTTGGAAAAGTTAAGGATTAACGATGCTGCCCTAGCTTTTGAGCCAGAAACTTCTATTGCTTTAGGCTTTGGATTTAGATGTGGTTTTCTTGGATTACTTCACATGGAGATAATACAAGAAAGAATAGAACGTGAATTTAACTTAGATATTATCACTACTGCTCCTTCTGTTATATATAAAATATATAAAAGAAATGGAGAAATGATTGAGATTACAAATCCAACTAATTTGCCAGATCCAACTGAGATAGAAAAAATGGAGGAACCTGTAGTAAAAGCTTCAATTATATCTCCTTCAGATTATGTTGGATCGGTAATGGAGCTTAGCCAAAATAGAAGAGGAATATTTATAGATATGCAGTATATCGAAACAACAAGAGTAGTGTTAAACTATTATATTCCATTGAATGAAATAATTTATGATTTCTTTGATATGCTAAAATCTAAAACAAGAGGCTATGCATCTTTAGATTATGAATTAAGTGGATATAAGCAAGCTAATCTTGTTAAATTGGATATGCTGCTTAATGGTGATGTAGTAGATGCTCTTTCTATGATCGTGCCATCTGAAAAGGCTTATAATAAGGGCAGAGCCATAGCAGAAAAGCTAAAAGAGGTTATTCCAAGACAAATGTTTGAAATTCCAATTCAGGCTGCAGTGGGAGCTAAAATTATTGCTAGAGAAACAGTAAAGGCAATGAGAAAGGACGTTCTTGCAAAATGCTATGGAGGAGATATTTCAAGAAAGAGGAAGCTTCTTGAAAAGCAAAAAGAAGGTAAAAAGAGAATGCGTCAAATTGGTAGTGTAGAAGTACCACAAGAAGCATTTATGTCTATTTTGAAGGTAGATTAAAATGATTTAGAATGGAGAGTATTATGAGAAGAGATATTTCTTTATATATACATATTCCATTTTGCAAGCAAAAGTGTTTGTATTGTGACTTTCCATCCTATGGGGGTAAGGAAAAGCACATGCTAGCCTATGCCAAAGCCCTTTCTAAGGAAATAGACAGTCTAAGAGATATAAACGTAAAGACTATTTTTATAGGTGGGGGGACTCCCACCTATTTATCTTTAGAAGGATGGAATATTATTAAAAAAAGTATTGAATATTTAATAAAGGATAAAGAATTAGAGTTTACTGTAGAGTGTAATCCGGGAACTTTGGATAAAGATAAATTAATATTATTTAAGGCTATGGGAGTTAATAGATTAAGCATAGGACTTCAAGCAGTGCAAGATGGTCATTTAAAACGACTTGGGAGAATACATTCATATAAAGAATTTTTAGATACCTATAGTTTAGTCAGAGATTTTGGCTTTAATAACGTAAATATTGATTTGATGTTTGGAATACCGAATCAAAGCTTAGACCAGTGGAAGGAAACCTTAAAGGAAGTTACCAATTTGAACCCTGAGCATATTTCCTGTTATAGTCTAATAATTGAAGAGGGTACAGCTTTTTATCAATTAGAAAAGTTAGATAAAATTATTTTGCCTAGCGAAGATATTGAAAGAGAGATGTATTGGTATGTCTTGGAATACTTAAAGCAAAATGGCTATGAACAATATGAGATTTCAAATTTTGCTAGGGATAATTTTCAATGTAGACATAATATGGTTTACTGGAATCTTCAAGAATATATTGGATGTGGTTCAGCAGCTCATTCTTATTGTGAAGGGTATAGATACAGTAATAACAACAATATAGAGGATTATATAAAATTAATGAATGAAAAGGGTAATGCTATAATTGATAAATTTCAAAATACAGTTCAAGCTGATATGGAGGAGTTTATTTTTATGGGACTTAGGAAGATTAACGGTATTTCCTTAGAGGAATTTTCTAATAGATTTCACGTGTCAATATATAAAATTTATGGATACATTATAAATAAATATAAAAATAATGGTTTACTAATTGAAAAGACAGGATATTTGTGCCTTTCACAAAAGGGTATTGAAATTTCTAATGTTGTTATGAGTGATTTTATACAAAATTAATAATGTGTATATAAAAGCTTAGAAAAAGAGAGAATTATAAAGAAAATATATAGCTATTAATTAAATTTGGATATTATAAATAATTTTCTAAAATATATAAAGTTGACAAAAAAATAGTAGAGTGATAACTTTAAATCGTAGTCATTAGCACTCAATCGATATGAGTGCTAATAAAGAGGTGATTTCAGTGAATAACTTTTTGGGGATAGATGATAGGAAAATTAAGATACTTCAGGCTATAATTAATGATTATATTTGTACTGGGGAACCGGTAGGCTCGAGGACTATATCAAAAAAATATGACTTAGGCATAAGTTCAGCCACTATTAGAAACGAAATGTCAGATTTAGAAGAGATGGGGCTAATTGAACAGCTGCATACTTCATCTGGTAGAAAACCTTCTGACAGTGGATATAGATTATATGTTGATAAGCTCATTAAGCTACCGAAGTTAACAAGAGAAGAAGAACTAATGATAAAAAATGAGCTTCTTGGAGAAGCCCTTTATGAGGTAGATAAAATACTAAAGAAATCTATTCACCTTTTATCAGAGCTTACAAAATTAACTTGTATTGTAAACACACCCTCAGTTAGGAAAAGTTCAATTAAACTAATTCAGTTATTATTCATTGATTCAAACAATATAGTAGCTGTAATAGTTACTCAAAATGGTATAGTTGACAATAAAATAATAAGAGTTAACAAGCCTATTAACAATGAGGTATTACAAAGAATTTCATTGCTTTTGAATAATAGATTATCAAATCTTACCATTGAAGATATAAATCTAAAAGTAATAAACGAACTAAAAAAAGATTTATTAGGATATGAGGATATCTTTGATGCTATCATTACTGTGCTTTACGAATCACTAACAAAGGCTGATAATTCTGAAATATATTATGAAGGTGCATCAAATATTTTTAACTACCCTGAATATAACGATATAGATAGAGCAAGAGAATTCTTATCATTAATTGATAACAAAGATGTATTGAAGCAATTAATTTATAATAGCTTAGAAAATACAAATGATGGAATAAGCTTTACCATAAAAATTGGTAAAGAAAATTCAATAGAAAATGCTCAAAATTGTAGCATAATTTCTGCGGTCTACAGCATTGGTAGCAAACCTATGGGTACGATAGGTGTTATAGGACCAACTAGAATGCACTACTCTAAAGTTATTTCACTATTGACTAATATGGTTATGACAATCAATGAAAATGTAGGCAAAAAATATTCGGATGATAGGTAGGAGTGAAAAAATGGTAAATGACGAAAATTTAAATGAATTTAAAGAAGAAACAATAAATGAAGAGGATAATATGGTTGAAGAAACTCTTGAGGAGTCAGAAGTAAATGAAGACATAGAGTTTGAAGAATTGGATCAAAAAGATAAAACTGAAAGTGAAATAGAAGCATTGACTTCTCAAAATAAAAGCTTAGCTGAAGAAAATAAGAAATTGTCAAACGAAGTTGAGACCTTAAAAGATAGGCTTCTAAGAATAAATGCTGAATATGAAAATTTTAGAAAAAGAACAGAAAAGGAAAAGAAAGCATTATATACAGATGCATGTTCTGATGTTTTAAAGTATATGTTCCCTGTTTTAGATAATTTAGAGAGAGCTATCGCTGTTGAAGGAAATGCTGAAGACTTAAAAAAAGGAATAGAGATAACTTTAAAACAATTTGAAGAGGCATTGAATAAGCTTGACGTAGAAGAAATAAAAATAGAAGAAGGTTTTGATCCGAATTATCATAATGCAATAATGCATATTGAAGATGATAATTATGGGAAAAATCATATTGTAGAAGTATTTCAAAAAGGCTTTAAAAAAGGTGATAAAGTATTAAGATTTAGTTTAGTTAAAGTTGCAAATTAACTTATTTAATATATTGTTAATGAAATTATATATATTTTAGGAGGTAAATAAAATGGGAAAAGTTATAGGTATTGATTTAGGAACTACGAATTCATGTGTATCAGTTATGGAAGGTGGGAATCCAGTTGTTATAGCTAATGCTGAAGGAGCAAGAACTACTCCATCAGTTGTAGCATTTAAAGAAGATGGTGAAAGATTAGTTGGTCAAGTGGCAAAAAGACAAGCAATAACGAATCCAGATAAAACAATAAGCTCAATAAAGAGACACATGGGAACAGATTATAGAGTAAACATAGATAGTAAAAAATATTCACCAGAAGAAATTTCTGCAATGATTCTTCAAAAGCTTAAAGCAGATGCTGAAGCATACTTAGGAGAAACTATAACAGAAGCTGTTATCACAGTTCCTGCATATTTTAATGATAGCCAAAGACAAGCAACAAAAAATGCTGGAAAGATTGCTGGACTTGAAGTAAAGAGAATAATAAATGAACCAACAGCAGCAGCTCTTGCTTATGGTCTTGATAAGATGGATAAAAGTCACAAAATATTTGTATATGACTTAGGTGGCGGTACCTTCGATGTATCAATACTAGAACTTGGTGATGGAGTATTTGAAGTTAAATCAACTAATGGAAATACAAAACTTGGTGGAGATGATTTTGACGAAAAAGTTATGAACTATATAGCGGAGGATTTCAAAGCTAATTATGGTATAGATTTAAGAAATGACAAAATGGCTCTTCAAAGATTAAAAGAAGCCGCAGAAAAAGCTAAAATTGAATTATCTTCATCAGCAAAAACTAACATAAACTTACCATTCATTACTGCAGATGCTACAGGTCCAAAGCATATTGACATGGATCTTACAAGAGCAAAATTTGATGAAATTACAGCAAATTTAGTAGAAGCTACAATTGAACCAATGAGAAAGGCTTTAAGTGATGCTGGCTTAAATATAAGCGATATAGATAAGGTCGTATTAGTTGGAGGTTCAACTAGAATTCCTGCTGTTCAAGAAGCAGTTAAAAAGTTTACTGGAAAAGATCCTTCAAAGGGAGTAAACCCAGATGAAGTTGTTGCTATGGGTGCTGCAATTCAAGCAGGTGTTTTAACTGGAGACGTTAAGGATATATTACTTCTAGATGTTACCCCTCTTACACTTGGAATTGAAACAATGGGAGGAGTTGCAACTCCACTTATTGAAAGAAATACAACAATACCAACTAGAAAGAGCCAAATTTTCTCAACAGCAGCAGATGGTCAGACTTCAGTTGAAATACACATAGTTCAAGGTGAAAGGAAAATGGCTGGAGATAATAAGACTCTAGGAAGATTCCAATTAAGCGATATTCCAGCTGCTCCAAGAGGAATTCCTCAAATAGAAGTAACTTTTGATATTGATGCAAATGGTATTTTAAATGTTTCAGCTAAGGATAAGGGAACAGGAAAAGAAGCTAACATAACTATAACAGCTTCAACTAATCTAAATGATAATGAAATTGATAAGGCTGTAAAAGAAGCTGAAATGTTTGCTGCAGAAGATGAAAAGAGAAAAGAAGCAGTAGATGTAAAAAATAATGCAGATTCAGTAGCATATCAAACTGAAAAAACTTTAAAAGATCTTGGAGATAAGGTATCATCTGAAGACAAAAATCAAGTTGAAGAAAAATTAGAAGCATTAAAGAAAGTGAAGGATGGAACTGACATAGAAGCTATTAAAAAGGCTACAGAAGATCTTACTCAAGTATTCTATGCAATATCATCTAAGATTTATCAACAATCAGGCGCAGAAGCAGGTCCAAATATGGGAGACATGGGAGGAAATGCTAATAACGATAATGCAGAAAAAAAAGATGATAATGTAGTTGATGCTGATTTCAAGGTTGAAGATGATAAATAAATTGTGTATACTAGAAAAGGCAAGATATTAAGGGGATGGTTTTTAACCTTCCCTTAATTTAAGTTTTAGAAAGCAGTAGGTGGTGAAAAGAGGATGGCTAATAAAAACTTCTACGATATTTTAGGAATAGCAAAAGGTGCAAGTGACGATGAAATAAAAAAAGCATACAGAAAGCTTGCGATGCAATACCATCCAGATAGAAATCAAGGCGATAAAGAGGCGGAAGAAAAGTTTAAGGACATAAATGAAGCTTACCAAGTGCTCTCAGATCCTCAGAAAAAAGCCCAATATGATCAATTTGGAACTACTGATTTTAGTGGAGCTGGTGGAGCTGGTGGTTTTGATTTCTCAGGAATGGGAGGATTTGAAGATATATTTGATTCCTTTTTTGGAGGATTCTCCTCTCAAAGAAGAAGAAATGGACCAGAAAGAGGAGCAGACTTAGAATATACTATAAGTTTATCTTTTGAAGAAGCAGTTTTTGGTATAGAAAAAGAAATATCTATATCCAAAAATGAAAATTGTGAAACTTGTAATGGAACAGGAGCAAAACCAGGTACAAGTACAAAAACCTGTGATAAATGTAACGGAACTGGTCAAGTAAAATATCAAAGAAGCACTCCTCTAGGTAGCTTTGTAACAACTAGTACCTGTGACAAATGTGGAGGAAGAGGTAATGTTATTGATAATCCTTGTACCAGCTGTCATGGTAAGGGAACTGTAAGAAAAAATAAAAAGATAAAAATAAAAGTACCAGCTGGAGTGGATACAGGTAATGTACTTCCTCTTAGGGGACAAGGTGAACCAGGAAAAAATGGAGGACCAAGTGGAGATTTATATGTAAATATTAGAGTAGCTCCACATCAAGTATTTTCAAGAAAAGGATTTGACATATCCATTGAAGAACACATTAGTTTTGGTAAAGCAGCTCTAGGAACAGAAATAAGGGTTCCTACTATCGATGGCGATGTAAAATATAAAATTCCGGAAGGAACTCAACCTGGGACTATTTTTAGGTTAAAAGGCAAAGGTGTGCCGAAAGTTAATGGACATGGAAGAGGAGATCAATATGTTAAATTGATTGTAGATGTTCCTAAAAACTTAGATGATAAGCAAAGAGAAGCACTAATAGCTTTTATGGAAGCTACTGGAGAAAAGGTTCCTGAGGGCAATAATAAGGAGTCTTTTGTTGATAAAATTAAGAAAAATTTTAAGTAAAAAACTTGTTTCTCTCCTTATGAGAGAAACAAGTTTTTTAAGTTTACATATAAGGGCAGTTGAATTATAATAAGTTAATATCGAATATAGGTAAGATATAGGTGTAAAAGGAGAGATACTAGGATGGATAAAATATGGTTAGAGGTAGAAATCGTTACTAGTAGTGAAGCGGCAGAGGCGGTAACTGGAATATTGTATAATACTGGAGTTCATGGTGTTGCAATTTTAGATGCTGAAGATATTAAAGAAAAAAAACAGAGTAACGATGGCTTTGATTGGGTAGAGGTGGATTTTTTAAATAGAGTAGAAGGAGCAGTAATAAAAGCATATTATAAAGAAGATGAAAAGTTTAATGGCTATTTACAATACATAAAAGAAAGCCTAATGAATTTAGATAAGTTCGGTTTAGATAAGGGAGAAGGAACAGTAACTGTTAAAAGAGTTGATGAAGAAGATTGGGAAAATAATTGGAAGGCATATTATAAAACAATGAAAGTTGGGGAAAAGATAATTATAAAACCAGTCTGGGAAAAATACGAAAAATCAGATGATGAAATAATTGTGGAATTAGATCCAGGAATGGCCTTTGGAACAGGAACTCATGAAACAACTAGACTTTGTATTCAGGCTTTAGAAAAATATGTAGATAGAAATTCTACTGTATTTGATATAGGAACAGGTTCTGGAATACTCGCAATAACTGCTGGAAAATTAAATGCAAAAAAAGTCATTGGAGTTGATCTAGATCCAGTAGCAGTAGATTCTGCTAAGGAAAATGTAAAGCTAAATAATTTAAATAATATTGAGATATTATATGGAAATTTGATGGATGTTGTAGAAGGAAAGGCTAATGTAATAGTTGCAAATATCCTTGCAGATATAATAATAATCTTATCGGAGGATGTAAAGAAATTTATTGAAGAAGGTGGATATTTTATATCTTCTGGAATAATATTAAGTAGAAAAGATGATGTTATTAACAAATTAGAGCAGTTAGGCTTCACTATCCAAGAAGTTAATACAGATGGTGAATGGTGCTCCATTATTGCAAAGGCTTAAGGAAAAGGAGAAATACCATGCATAAGTTTTTTGTAAGCCAAGATAATATAGATCATAATATAGCTGTTATTGAAGGTGAAGAGGTAAAACATATTTACAAGGTTTTAAGGCTAAAAGAAGGAGAAAAAGTAAATATAAACAATTGCCAAGGGGAAGAATTTCTAGGGGAAATATTAGATGTTAATAAAAATAATGTACAGGTGAAGCTACTAGAAAAATTAGAAATAAATAATGAAAGTCCAATTGAAGTTTATCTTTACCAAGGCTTCCCTAAAGGACCTAAGATGGACATAATATCTCAAAAGTGCACTGAATTAGGAGTAAGAGAAATTACTCCGGTGGTTACAAAGCGTGTGCTATCTTCTTTAGGTGAAATTAATAAAGACACTAAAAAGTTAGATAGGTGGAATAAAATAGCCTTTGAAGCGTGCAAACAAAGCAAAAGAACAATAATTCCAATTATAAATGATGTTATATATTTTCAGGAACTTATTAATCAGTTAAAGGATATGGATTTAGTAGTAGTTCCTTACGAAAATGCAGAAGGATATGGAATTAAGCAAATGATTAATAGCCTAAAAAAAGAAGTTAAAAGAGTTGGTATAGTAATTGGACCTGAAGGTGGTTTTGAAGAATCGGAAATAGCTTTACTTAAAGATATAGATGCCAATATTATAACCTTAGGTTCTAGAATATTAAGAACTGAGACCGCTGGTTTTCTTTGTTTAGGCTTGATTATGTATGAATTAGGAGATTTAGGAGGAAAATTTTAATGAAGGTTGCTTTTGCTACATTAGGTTGCAGAGTTAATCAATACGAGTCTGAAGCAATGGCTGAAAAATTTATAAAAAGTGGATATGAAATTGTTGACTTTGAAGAGGCTGCAGATGTTTATGTTATTAATACGTGTACAGTTACAAATATGAGTGACAAAAAATCTAGACAAATGATTTCTAGGGCCAAAAGAAGAAATGGTAACGCAATTATTGCTGCGGTAGGATGTTACACTCAAATAGCTCCGGAAAAGGTTTCTGAAATTGGAGATGTAGATGTTATTTTAGGAACTAGGAACAAAGGAGAAATAGTATACTGGGTTAATAGAGTAAGAGAAGAAAATAAGTCAATTGTAATGGTTAATGAGGTACTAAAAAATAAAGTGTTTGAAGACTTGAGAATAGAAAATTATCAAGATAAAACTAGAGCTTTCTTGAAAATTCAAGATGGATGTAATAATTTTTGTTCTTATTGCCTTATTCCTTTTGCAAGAGGAGCGGTGTGTAGTAAAAATCCAGAAACTATAATAAATGAAGTAATAGAGCTTGCAAGGCATGGATTTAAAGAGATTATTTTATCAGGTATTGATATTTCTTCCTATGGAGTTGATTTAGAAGGGGATTGGAGTCTTTTAAAAGTTCTAGAGGAAATTGAAAAAATTCAGGGAATAAATAGGATTAGAATTGGTTCTATAGGACCTGAATTCTTTAACCAAGAAGTAATAGACAATATAGGTAAGCTTAAGAAGTTATGCCCTCATTTTCATCTCTCTCTTCAAAGTGCTTGTGATGAAACTTTAAAAAGAATGAATAGAAAATATAATACAGAACAATATAAGAGAATAGTAGAATCTCTTAGAGGAAATGTTAAAGATGTTTCTATTACAACAGATGTTATTGTAGGTTTTCCAGGAGAAACTGAAGAAGAGTTTAATAAAACCTATGAATTTTTAAAAGAAATAAAGTTATCTAAAATGCATATATTTAAGTTTAGCCCAAGAACTGGAACAAGAGCTGCTAAGTTTGAAAATCAAATTGATGGGAATGTAAAGGAAGAAAGAAGCAAAAAACTTATAAAGCTCAATGAAGAAAATGAGAGAAAGTTTATGGGTGAATTTATTGATAGAGAAATGAGTATACTTTTTGAACAAAGAAGTAATTATATGAAGGACTCTTATGAAGGGTATACTTCTAATTATATTAAAGTAGTTGCAGAAAGTAGGGAAGACTTAACTGGAAAAGTTATGAATGCTATGCTTAAAGAAGTAAAAGAAGATTTTATTTTAGGTGAAATTATTTTATAAAATTAATCCTTTTTAGAAGGAAAATTTATTATAATGTTGAATATAAATTAAGTAAGTAGGTAAGGAGGTGATAAACATGGACGATTGTATCTTTTGCAAAATTATAAAAGGCGAGATACCATGTAAAAAGGTATATGAAGATGATATGGTACTTGGTTTTGAAGATATTAATCCAGCAGCTCCAATTCATGTTCTCCTAATACCTAAAAAGCATATAAAGGATATAAATGAGATAGCTAATGATGATTTAAATTTAATGGCTCATACTTTAGGAGTTATAAAAGATATTGCAAAGCAGATGAATATCAAAGAAAACGGATATAGAGTCGTACTAAATTGTGGCAAAGACGGAGGACAAGAAGTACCACATATTCATTTTCATATTATTGGTGGAAAGAAGTTGAATTGGCCTCCAGGTTAATGATATGAAAATTCAGTAAAGTGCTGAAAACAGTTGACAGCTTGTAAAATTATGTTGTATAATTACCAATGTGCTATTTTGCCCTCGTACACTTCAAAGTACTTAGGTTTTAATACTGCTATGGAGGGAGGGATAATCGGTGTCAGAAGTTAAATTAAGAGAGAATGAAACATTAGAAAGTGCATTAAAGAGATTTAAAAGATCTTGTGCAAAAGCAGGGGTTTTATCAGAAGTTAGAAAAAGAGAACATTATGAAAAACCAAGCGTAAAAAGAAAGAAAAAATCAGAAGCAGCAAGAAGAAGAAAGACAAAAGTAAGATAAGAATTATTGAAAGAGGGTAGCTCAGGTATGTCTCTTAAAGAAAAATTACAAGAGGATTGGAAAAACTCAATGAAAAATAAAGATAAATTGAGATCCAGTACTATAACTATGGCAAAAGCTGCAGTTTTGCAGGCTGAAAAAGTTGATAATAGAACTTTAGATGATGATGAAATTATTGAAGTTCTCTCTAGGGAAGTAAAACGCAGAAAAGAAGCCGTTGCCGAATTTGAAAAGGCTAATCGACAAGAATTAGTGGATGAAACTAATTCTGAAATAGAGATTTTATTGGAGTACCTTCCTAAGCAGTTGACCCAAGAAGAAATTGCTGATATAGTTCAACAAGTAATTTACGAGACCGGGGCGAATAGTATGAAAGATATGGGAAAAGTTATGTCACTTGCTATGACAAGATTAAAAGGTCGTGCAGATGGCTCCCTTGTAAGCTTATTGGTAAAACAGAATTTAAGTTAATATAATAGCTGTATAGCTTGTATAAGATCCAGTGTAAACTGGGTCTTTTATTTTGCCTTAATTTAGTAATTTATTATTAATTAGATTCATAAATTATTATGTAACAATTAATAAGGGGAACATAAATGAGAGGCAAATTATATAGTACAAAGGAAAACTTTGCAGAGAAACTGGGACTTCCTAGAGATGTTGTTTTGGACATACCTAAAATTATTATTACAGGGGACAGTGAAATAGTTATAGAAAACCATAAAGGTATAATAATATTCGAAGAAAATGAAATAAAAGTAAACTCTAATGTGGGGGTAGTATCTCTTCGAGGAAATAAGTTGGAAATAATATTTATTGGAGGAAGTACTATTATCATTAGAGGAAAGTTTAAAGATATTATTTATGAGGGGAATAGGTTATGAAAAAATTTAGTTTTAATAAATATAAAAAAGGTATTATAAAGATAGAAATTAAATCAATGATGCCAGAAAAATTTATTAACCTTTTATGGAAGAATAATGTTAACTTAAAAAATATCAATAAAAGAGATATTACTACTGTGCATTTTGACAGTAACTTAAAGGATTATATCACTATAAGTGAAATGGCTAGAAAAACTGGAACAAAACTTAGAATATTAAATAGAAAGGGAATATCCTTTTTTATACTTAAGATTAAAAAAAGACAAACTCTTTTTATAGGGGTGATATTATTTGCAGCAATAATTTATTATCTTTCAAATTTTATCTGGAAAATAAATATTGATACTGAAAAAAATATATCTCCTTATGAGATAAGAAATGAACTGAGAAGTCTTGGAATAAGATCTGGAATCTATAAAGGAAAGATAGATGTATATAAGCTAGAAGAAAAACTTGTAATGGAAAATTCAGATATTATGTGGGTAAGAGCAAGAATTGAAGGTACTTCATTAAATATTAAGCTTGCAGAAAGGCAAGGACCTCCAGAAGTCGATAATGAAAATACCCCAAGTAATATAGTTGCTAATAAAGATGGAGAAATTGTTAGAATTTATAGTAAAGCAGGAACGGCTGTAGTGAAAAGTGGAAATATTGTAAAAAAAGGAGACATTTTAGTTAAAGGAGAACAGGGAGCAGAGGGTAAAAGTTATTTAGTACGTGCAGAAGCAGATGTAATAGCAAGAACTTTCTATGAGGAAATAGCATATGTAAATACAGTAATTAATGAAAAAGTAAGAACTGGTAATCAAGAAAAAGAAATATATATAAACTTATTCGGTAAGGACATTTTTCTAAAAAAAGCTAACAATAAATTTAAAACACATGATAAAGTAATGGTAAATAAGTTTTTTATAAAAGAAAATATATATTATGAGTTGGAAGAAAAAAACAAAAAACTTGATGAAAAAGAAATTATAGATTTGGTATCTAAAGAACTTTTAGATAACATAATTGTAAAATTAGATAAATCTGTTAGAATAGTAGATAAGGTTATAGATTCAAACCTTGAGGAAGATAAGTATAAAATTCGGGTAGTATTAATTGTTGAAGAAAACATTGCAGAATCAAAAAAACTTGAAAATAATACGGAGAGTAATGATAATATAAAAACAAACTAATCAAAAATTAAACTGGAGAATAGGATAAAATATAAGGACGTGATATTAGATGATTAGAATTAGAGATAATATTGAAAAAAATCTCTTCAAAAGAATACTTACCTTTATTTTCACTTTTATTTTTTTATCAGCAATAATAGTCACATCCCTTGTTACAAAAAAGTATGCTTTAAAAGAAGGCGATATTGCAAAGGTAGATATAAAAGCTACAAAAGAAGTTACAGATACTTTAAAGACAGAAGAAAAACAGCAACAAAAGGCTGAAGCTGTACCATTGCAATATAACAAAAATTTAGAAATAAAAAAGCAAGCTATTGATCAATTAGACAATCTTTTTTTTAAGGCTAATAAACTAATTGATACTACATTAAATGAAGATGCAAAAATTGAACAATTAAAAAAAGAAACTCAAATAAATTTATCTGAAGATGAACTTAGAGTTTTAGTTAGCTTGGATAAAGCCCAGCTTAAAGTTCTTCAAGAGAACTTAAACAATATTATGGGTAAGGTTTTAGATTTAGATATTAGAAAAGACAATCAGGAAGACTTGAAAAAAGCTCAAGACGCTATTTCAGTATATTTTAATAGTTCAAAGCTTTCAAGAAGCCTTAGAGATTTGGGAATAAGAATTGGTACCTTAGAAATTAAGCCAAACTTTTTTTATGATGAAGAAAAAACTAATGAGTTAAAGGCAGATGCTAAAAAATCAGTTCAACCAATTACCATTAAAAAGGGGCAAATTATTGTTAAAGAAGGAGAACCAGTAACAGAAAGGGATTTGATAATATTAAGAGATTTAGGTCTTCTTGATAACAATGATAACAAATTTACTTATATTTCTGTTGCAGTGCTAGTATTATTATCCTTGTTTTTACAATGGTTTTATCTTTATAGATACTATAGAGACATTTATTTAGATTCAAACAACATAATTTTAATCAGTATTTTAACCTGTTTATCTGTTTTACTAGCTAGAACAATAGCAATTATTTCACCTTTTTTAATTCCTTTAGCATGTGTACCTATGCTCCTTACATTATTAATAAATTATAAGGTTTCAGTCACTTCAAATATTATTAACTGTATTTTAATTAGTGCAGTAGTACAATTTAATATTGAAATAACCTTGCTAGCAATAATTAATAGCATTCTTGGAGCAGTAGCTTTAAAAAAGCTTCAGCAAAGAAATGATATTTTATATGCAGCTTTATTTGTAGGAGTAATGAATTTAATTTTAACCTTAAGCGTAGGATTTTTGCTTAGTAATAATGCTATTGAAGTATTGAAAAAAGCAGGATACTCCTTTGCAGGTAGTATTACTGCAGCTATTTTTACAATAGGTTTTCTACCTATATTTGAAAGTACATTTAATATTGTTACCACCATAAAGCTTCTAGAGCTGTCTAACCCTAATCATCCGGTTCAAAAAAGATTACTTTTAGAGGCGCCAGGTACATATCATCATAGCGTTTTAGTTGCAAACCTTGCAGAGGTGGCTACTGAAAAGGTGGGGGGGAATCCCGTGCTTGCTAGAGTTTGTGCATATTATCATGATATCGGAAAGATAAGAAGACCAATGTTTTTTAAAGAAAACCAGGTAACAAAGGATAATCCTCATGATAAAATTAATTCTAATTTAAGCACTCTTATAATTACATCTCATATTAAAGATGGAGTTGAAATTGCAAAGGAATATAAGCTTCCAAAAGAAATAAGAGATGCTATTCAACAGCATCATGGGACTTCACTTGTTAAATATTTTTATATAACTGCAAAAAATAATAGTGATAAGCCAGAAGAAATAAAAGAGGACGATTTTAGATATCCTGGTCCAATACCAACTAGTAAAGAAATAGCTATTTTAATGTTAGCAGATGCAGTGGAAGCGGCTGTAAGATCTATAAGTGAGCCAACAAAAGGTAAAGTTGAAGAAATGGTCAATAATATAATAAAGGCAAGGTTAAATGAGGGCCAATTAGACAATTGTGATCTTACACTGAAGGATTTAAACAATATTAGAGAAGCTTTTTTAAAGGCACTATCAGGAATTTATCATCAAAGAATAGAGTATCCTACAGAGAAATAAAAGGAGATATTTTTAAAATGATTTATTTAGATAATAGGCAAAATAAGATACAGGTAGGAGAAGAATTAATTCAAAACGTAGAAAAAATAATTGAATATACCCTAGAAAAAGAGCAGGTTAATATTAAAACAGAAATTAGTGTAATATTTATTGATAATGATGAAATTATGAAAATTAATGGGGAACAAAGAGGAATTAATAAGGTTACAGATGTATTATCCTTCCCAATGCTGCACTATCCAAAGGGTAAGGTATATAAGGAAGTATATTTAGGATTTAACTTTGGTGCTGAAGACTTGAATGATGGTGAATTAATTCTAGGTGATGTTGTAATTTCTTTAGAAAAGGCTAAAGAACAAAGTGAAGAGTTCGGACACTCATTTTTTAGAGAGGTATCCTATCTTACTGTGCATTCTATACTCCATTTATTAGGATATGATCATATGGTTGATGAGGATAAGGCCAAAATGAGGCCAAGAGAAGAAGAAATACTAGAAAACTTTAATATAAGAAGGTAGTGATCTAAATTAAAAAAGTAAAAAAACTTGTAGATAGTTTTAACTATGCTATTCAAGGAATAATATATGCTGCTAGAACCCAAAGAAATATGAAAATACATATAATAGTTTCTTTGATAGTTCTTAGTGCATGTTTTTTTTACGATTTAAGTAAATTGGAACTGTTAATAATCACCATAACAATCACAATGGTATTATTAGCAGAAATGATTAATACTGCTATAGAATGTGCTATAGACTCAACCACAAATTACTACCATCCTTTGGCAAAAATAGCTAAAAATGTGGCTGCTGGAGCAGTATTAATCACGGCTATAAATTCTGTTCTGGTTGGGTATATTATATTTTGGGATAGATTAATGCCATTTACTTTTATTGTTATTAGGAAAGTTAAGGATTCAAATCCATATATGATTTTTTTAAGCTTAGTAATAGTTTCTTTAGCAACAGTAATTGTAAAAGCTATATTTGGAGAAGGTACTCCTCTTAAGGGTGGAATGCCAAGTGGCCATAGTGCTATAGCCTTTTCTATAGCTACAACCATTGCATTGCTTACAGAAGATCCGACAGTTATTATACTTAGTTACATTATGGCTTTTATAGTGGCACAAAGTAGAGTAGATTCAGAGGTTCACTCTATATTGGAAGTTTTATTTGGGGGAGTATTTGGGTCTTTGCTTACTTTGCTTATATTTAAAATATTATAATATTTTGAAATGGACTAAATACATGGTATAATTTATACACTTAGTATATTTAATAAATTATCCTATGGAGGAAAAATATGAAATATAGTGGATTAATAAAAGAAGCATTAAAATATAGAGAGAGAGCTTATGTCCCATATTCTAAGTTCAAGGTTGGTGCGGCGGTGCTTATGGAGGACGGGAATTTATATGGTGGATGCAATATAGAAAATGCATCTTTTGGTGCAACAAATTGTGCTGAAAGAACGGCTATATTTAGGGCAGTAGCAGAGGGTAATAAAAAACTGAAAGCAATAGCTGTAGTTGGAGATTTATCTACACATACCGCACCCTGTGGTATATGCAGACAAGTAATTAGTGAGTTTGGAAATAAAAATACAGATATCATTTTAGTAAAGAATGAAGAAGATTATATAATAAAAAAATTAGAAGATATATTGCCAGAGGCATTTACTAAAGAAGATTTAGTAAAATAAGGAGGAATTATGTTTAAGTCAGGATTTATTACCGTTATAGGAAGACCTAATGTAGGTAAGTCTACATTAATAAATGATATTGTTGGGGAGAAACTTTCTATTGTTTCATGTAAACCTCAAACCACAAGAAATAACATAAGAGCAATGCTTACAAAAGAAGATTTTCAAATTATATTTGTAGATACTCCAGGTATTCATAAACCAAGACATAAACTTGGAGAATACATGGTTAAGAGTGCCGAAGACACTGTAGGTGAAGTAGATCTAATTGCATTTATGACAAATCCACAAGAGGAGATTGGAAGAGGAGATGAAAGGATTCTAGAGGGATTAAAAAATATAAATAAGCCAGTATTTTTAATAGTTAATAAAATAGACGAAAACCCACAAGAATTAGTGGCTAAGACCCTTCAAGTTTACTCACAATATATGAATTTTGCCGAGATAATTCCTATTTCCGCAAAAAAATCAAAAAATACTGAGTTACTTTTAGATTTAATAGTAAAGTATATGCCGGAAGGTCCAAAATATTATCCAGAGGATATGATAACAGATCAACAAGAAAGATTTGTAATTTCAGAAATTATTAGAGAAAAAGCTCTAAGACTATTATCGGAAGAAGTACCTCACGGAATAGCCATAGAAATACTTACAATGAAAAAAGATACTAAAGGTATGTATCATATAGATGCAAATATATTATGTGAAAAAGATTCACATAAAGGCATAATAATTGGTAAGGCAGGACAAATGCTTAAACGTATTTCTACCTATTCAAGAAAAGATATGGAGAAATTCCTTGGTGCTAAGGTTAATCTTCAAGTTTGGGTGAAGGTTAAAAAAGAATGGAGAGATAGCAGCTTCCTTTTGAAGGAGCTTGGCTATAAGGAAAAGTAAAAAATAATTAAATAATTAAGTTATTTATTCCTAATACTAGGTTATAATATATTTAGGGGATGGTAGTCTGTCAATATTTAAAACAAATGCTATTGTACTTAAAACTCAGGACTATAAAGAAAATGATAAGCTGGTATGGCTTTTTACAGATAAGCTTGGGAAAGTATCTGCTATTGCACGAGGTGCAAAGAGAAGTAAAAGCAAATTTCTATCATCCACTCAGCCTTTTTGTTTTGGAGAATTTATTTTATTCAAAGGAAAGAATTTATACACTATAAATGAAATTCAAATAATTGATTCTTTTCAAGGAATACTAAAGGATATAAATTCAATTACATATGGAACCTATCTTTGCGAATTAATAATAATTGCATTACAGGAAGAAGAAAGTAATAGAGAGTTGTTTAAGGATCTTATTAAATCCTTCTATCTTATTTTGAATAATGCAGTAGACTTAGAAATCCTTGCAAGGGCCTTTGAATTAAGAATATTAAAATCAACAGGATATGGATTTAATTTTGATAAATGCTGTATTTGTAATAAAACAATAAATAAATCTAATTATTTAAGCATACAATATCATGGTGGAACCTGTAGTGAATGCAATAAGTTAAATGGGTTAAATTTAACCTATGGTTCCTATAATGTATTAAAATTTTTAGATAGGGTCACAATAGAAAATATACCTAGGCTTAATGTAACAGAAGAAATAAAAAAGGAAATATGCAAAATTTTAAATATATTTATTTCTCAATGTTATTCAAAAAAGCCAAGTAGCCTAGAATTACTAAACTATTTAAGAGGGAGTGAATAAAATGGGTGAAATATCATTAGAAAAAATCGACATAATAAGAGAGAGAACTGAAGTTACTTACACAGAAGCAAAAGAGGCATTAGAAGAATGTGATGGAAATGTAGTAGATGCGCTTATTTTCATTGAAAATAAGCAAAAAGTTTCAAGAGATGATTTGTACACTTCTAAAGATGAATTTGTTAAATGGATTAAAGAAGTTGTAAATAAGGGTAATGTAACAAGAATAAGAATTAAAAAAGATAACAGAATTCTAACAGATATCCCAGTAAATGCTGGTTTAGCAGCAGGGCTAGTAGCTCTTATATGGCCACCTATCTTAGCCTTAGGAGTTGTAACTGCAGTATTTATAAAAATAACTGTAGAAATAGTTAAAAGTGATGGTTCTGTAGAGATTGTAAACAAGATAATAAAAAATAAGGCTAAAGATGCAAAAGTTAAAGTAGAGAATATGACTTATGATGTAAAGGAAAAGGTTGAAGATTTTAGATCTGACGTTAAAGAAAAAGTTGAAGATATTACCTCTGATGTAAAAGACAAATTTGATAAAAAGTATGAATCGTCAAATAAAGATGAAAATGTATATAAGTATACAGTTACTTTTGATGACATGGACAAAAAGGAAGAAAATAATAAAGAAGACGGCAGATAATACTGTCGTTTTTGTTTTTAACAATTTATTATAATTAATAAGTATATTATTCACCTAAATAAATAATAAAAATGATATATAATTAATAAAAAGTGATATACTATTTAATAAGCTTTGTGATATAATTATGAAGGTGGGTAAAAGGAAGGTGAAAAAAATTAATTTATCAACTAGACAAAAAGATATTATTGAGTTAGTTAAAGCAAATCAGCCTATAACAAGTGAGCAATTAGCAAGTAAAATTGGTGTTACTAGAGCAGCATTAAGACCAGATTTAGCTATTCTTACTATGACAGGAATACTTGAAGCGAGACCTAAGGTTGGTTATATATGTTCCCAAAAGTCCTCCTCAAGTTTGATTTACGACTACATACGAAAGATAAAAGTTAAAGATGTTATGACTAAACCAGTTACCATTGATGAGCAAACTACAGTATATAATGCCATAGTAAATTTGTTCTTAAATGATGTGGGCACAATATTTATTGAAAACAATGGCTATTTAGTCGGAGCAGTATCAAGAAAAGACTTCCTTAAAACTGCTATTGGTGGTACTGATATTAATAAGGTTCCTGTTGGTATTATTATGACTAGGATGCCTAATATAGTATTTGTAGAACCAGAAGATTCAGCTTATGAGGCTGCTAAGAAGATTATTGAAAGGGAAGTAGATAGTCTTCCGGTTATCGAAAGAGTTTCAGAAGGAAATGGAGATAAGGTAAAGGTTATTGGTAAGTTATCTAAAACGAACATAACTCGTTTATTTCTAAAACTTAGTGAAAACGCTTAGGAATTTGTTGAATGATTTGGGATTTGGTTCTATTTTAAATGGGGTAACCCTAAATAAATATAAATATTATTGCAAAAAGGGGATGTTTCAGAATGGATAATAAATTTGTTTACCTTTTTAGTGAAGGAAATGCAGAAATGAAAAATCTTCTTGGGGGTAAAGGTGCAAATCTTGCAGAGATGACTAATTTAGGAATACCTGTTCCTCAAGGATTTACAATTACTACAGAGGCATGTACAAAATATTATGAAGATGGAGAAGTAATCTCCAATGTAATAGTTGAGCAAATAATGAAAGCACTTGTAAAAACAGAAGAACTTACCGGAAAAAGCTTTGGAGATTTTAATAATCCTCTTTTAGTATCAGTAAGATCTGGAGCAAGAGCATCCATGCCTGGAATGATGGACACTATTTTAAATTTAGGGCTTAATGATAAAACTGTTGAAGGAATTGCAAAATTAACTGGAAACGAAAGATTTGCTTATGATTCTTATAGAAGATTTATTCAAATGTTTTCAGATGTAGCAATTGGAATTGAAAAAAGAAAATTTGAAAATATTTTAGAAGAGATAAAAGATGAAAAAGGTGTTCGTTATGATACAGAATTAAATTCTGAAGACTTAAAGAAAGTTGTACAGAAATATAAAGAATTATTTTTTAAAGAAATGGGTAAAGAATTCCCACAAGAGCCTAAAGAGCAATTAATGGATGCTGTTAAAGCTGTATTTAAATCTTGGAATAATCCAAGAGCCATAGTTTATAGAAGACTAAATGATATACCTTCTAGTTGGGGAACAGCAGTAAATGTACAATCTATGGTTTTTGGTAATATGGGAGACAACTCAGGTACAGGAGTTGCTTTTACAAGAGATCCTGCTACTGGAGAAAAGATAATTTTTGGTGAGTATTTAATTAACGCGCAAGGTGAAGACGTAGTTGCTGGAATAAGAACACCACAACCTATAAGCAAGCTCGAAAAAGAGCTTCCAGAATGTTATAAAGAATTTATGTCAATAGCTAATAGACTTGAAGCTCATTATAAAGATATGCAGGATATGGAATTTACTATTGAACAAGGTAAATTATATTTCCTTCAAACTAGGAATGGTAAAAGAACAGCACCAGCGGCATTAAAAATAGCAGTTAATTTAGTTGAAGAAGGAGTTTTAACTAAAGAAGAAGCTCTTCTAAAGGTAGAACCTAAGCAATTAGATACATTACTTCATCCTGCTTTTGATGCAGAGGAACTTAAAAAGGCAATTCCAATAGCTAAAGGATTACCTGCTTCACCTGGAGCTGCATGTGGAAAGGTATATTTCACTGCTCAAGATGCGAAGGAAAGGCATGAAAAAGGGGAAAAAGTAGTATTAGTAAGACTTGAAACTTCTCCTGAAGATATTGAAGGAATGGTAGCTGCTGAAGGTATTTTAACTGGAAGAGGTGGAATGACATCTCATGCTGCAGTTGTTGCTAGAGGAATGGGTACTTGTTGTATTGCAGGATGTGGTGAAATAAAGATAGACGAAGAAAGTAAATTATTTATTGCCAATGGAGTAACATATAAAGAAGGAGATTATATTTCTCTAGATGGAAGTACTGGAAATGTTTATGGAACTGCAATTAAGACAGTAGCTCCTGAGATTACAGGTTACTTTGGAACCTTTATGGCTTGGGCAGATGAAATAAGAAAATTAAAGGTAAGAACTAACGCCGATACACCTAGGGATGCAAAGCAAGCTATAGGTTTTGGAGCAGAAGGAATAGGACTCTGCAGAACAGAGCATATGTTCTTTGATGAAGCTAGAATTCCAGCTGTACGCGAAATGATTGTATCAGAAAATGAGGAGCAGAGAAGAAAAGCCCTTGCTAAGCTATTACCAATGCAAAGAGAAGATTTTATTGGAATATACGAAGCTATGGAGTATAGACCAGTTACAATAAGGTTCCTTGATCCACCACTACATGAATTCTTACCTACAGAAGAAAAAGACATTCAGGATTTAGCAAAGGAAATGGGAATTAGTTTTGAACATTTAAAATCAACTATTGAATCCTTACATGAATTTAATCCTATGATGGGACATAGAGGTTGCCGTCTTACTGTTTCATATCCTGAAATAGCCGAAATGCAGACAAGAGCTGTAATTGAAGCAGCAATTAAAGTTAAGAGGGATAAGGGATATAATATTGTTCCAGAAATAATGATTCCTTTAGTTGGTGAAGTTAAAGAATTAAAATATGTTAAAGATATTGTAGTAAAAACTGCAAATGAAATTATCGATTCAGAAGACATAGATCTAAAATATTTAGTAGGAACTATGATAGAAATACCAAGAGCTGCTCTAACAGCAGATGATATTGCAAAAGAAGCTGAATTCTTCTCTTTTGGAACAAATGACTTGACTCAAATGACTTTTGGTTTCTCAAGAGACGATGCTGGTAAATTCTTAAATAGCTACTATGAAAAGAGTATTTATGAATCAGATCCATTCCAAAAGCTTGATCAAACTGGAGTGGGAAAACTTGTTGAAATGGCAGTAAAGCTTGGTAAGAGTGCTAGAGAAGATATCAAATTAGGAATCTGTGGTGAACATGGAGGAGATCCTTCATCAGTTGAATTCTGTCACAATGTTGGATTGAATTATGTATCATGCTCTCCATTTAGAGTACCTATAGCAAGACTTGCTGCTGCTCAAGCACAAATCAAAAATCCTAGATAAACTTAAAAATGAGATAAATATAAAATAAAGTCACCAAAATAGGTGGCTTTATTTTATACTAAATTTATTAGTAATATATTTGTTGAAGGAATCTACAAACTTAATTTGATCATCAATATCCCTTAGTGATTTGCTTAGGATATTTATAAAGCTTTTCTTATTGCATTTATCTATATTTTTATAATAATCTCTAGATATTTTCCAGTATTTTTGAGGGAAGGCTAGGTAACCTAATAAATACCTATATTCATTAATATTCAAAGGTTTTATTTCTTCATAGGCTTTAAGACACTCTAAAAGAATATTAATATCCCAACTACTTCGCTCACGTCTTAAAGCTCTTCTTAAAGAGTAAGATAAATCGTAAATGCAATAATCGATTCTGCATTTGTCAAAATCAATTGTCCATAAGTTATCACTTTTATCATAAATTAAATTTTTACTTACATAGTCCATATGGCAGAGGGAGATGCTTAGTTCATCAAAATCGGTTAAGTTTAATGCGTTTAGGGAAGCACTAGCTAAGTACAGAGCTTTATCAAAATAATTTAAGTATATTTTAGAAAACATGTCTTTTTCTTTAAAAGCTAAATTAGAGTTTATAAGCAAACTTTCAAAATGCTTATTTATGGATAAAAGTAAATCGTTACATCCTTTTCTATAGGTACTTTCACTAACAGGGAAAAAACCTTTTGATGATAAATGCATATTGGCTAAATTACTGTATGAGTATAGAGTCTGGTTTTTTGAAGAATAATTACATTTAGAGCCATCAATCCAAGGAGTTAAAATAAACAGCATGCCTTCGTACTCAACAAAGCGTCCTTTATCTCGATTTGGGAGTATTCTAGGTACATATATATTATTTCTGTAAATCCACTCAATGGCTGAATAAACAAAAAGAAGCTCACCTTTGTCGAAGTACACTTTTTTTAAGCAAAATTCACCTGATGGAGATGTAATTCTATAAACAGCTCTTTGCTTATTAGTATCTTTAAATTTTATTGCTGTAACCTTAGAATTCTCTAGATTATAGTAAGGAAGAACATTTATTTTTATATTTCCCTCAGATAATAAATTAATATCATCCGAATTAGCGGGTAAGGGCATAACAACACCTCACTTATTAGAAATCTCATTATAAAGATATTATAAAAGTTTATATAATATACATTAAATTAAAAAGGATTTATCTTGTTAATATAGAAATACTAAGATATAAGATTAATTAGAGGCTTTACAATTTAGGAGGAGTTTCTAGATGAATGTACGAGAGAGAATCGAAAATAATGAAAGGGTAATCTTAATAAAGCATGCAGCCTTTTCTAATAGCAGTTTAGGAAGAAAAACAGAGGAAAAAGATGATGATATCAGAACAGTATTTATGATTGACAGAGATAGAATTATACATAGCAAATCCTTTAGAAGATTAAAGCATAAGACACAAGTATACATAAAAACTTTTGGAGATCATTATAGAACTAGACTTACGCACACTTTGGAAGTAGCCCAAATAGCAAAGACAATTGGGAAAGGTATAGGACTAAATGAGGATCTAATAGAAGCAATAGCTTTAGGTCATGATATTGGACATGTGCCTTTTGCTCATAATGGAGAAGAGGTATTAAATAAGCTTAATCCAAATGGATTTAGGCATAATGAAAATAGTGTAAGAGTCCTCACTAAAATAGAAAAGGGAGGGAGAGGGCTTAACTTAACCTCAGAAGTATTAGATGGAATATTACATCATAGTGGTTTTTCTAAGCTGTCTAATAAAGCTTTTACACTTGAAGGACAAGTGGTTAGGTATAGTGATAAAATTGCATATGTAAATCATGATATTGATGATTCTTTGAGAGCAGGTTTACTTAAAGAAGATTCTATTTCAGAGGAATATGTAAGTGCTCTTGGAAAAACTCACGGAGAGAGAATAGGAAAGCTAGTTGAAGATTGCATATACAATACTTTAAGTAATATTGAAGACAACAAAGTACAAGTCTCACTAAGTAGTGAAATTGAGAATAATCTTTCTGGCTTAAGAGACTTTATGTTTAAGAATATATATAATGGAGAAATTCTAAAAAAGGAAAGGGATAAGGCCAAATTTGTACTAGAGCAAGTATATGTACATTTTTTGAAAAATCCAAATGAAATGCCAGAGTTTTATAAAAGTATAGTTGAAGAAGAAGGGCTTTACACTGGAGTAACTGATTATATTGCAGGTATGAGTGATGACTATTGTTTATGCGTATTCAATGATTTATATGTACCTAAATTGGTTATTTACTAATTTAAAGTATAATATTTACAAGTATAGGTAAAATATATTTGTCAATAGTAATTAAAGAATATAAAAAAAATGAAGGATATTTGTATTTTATAAAGAATATATAAAGGATATATATTGGCAAATAAAAAATATATATATTAAAGAAGGAAAATAAGTTTTTTTGTCGAATATAAATAAGGTTCATGTAAAAATTATTAAATGGGTGGTAATGCTTCATTGATAAGTGAAGAAATAATTCAAAGAATAAAAGATGAAAATGACATAGTTAATGTAGTATCAGAAACTGTTAAGTTAAAAAAAGCTGGGAGAAACTATTTAGGACTTTGTCCATTTCATCATGAAAAAACTCCTTCTTTTAGTGTTTCTCAAGAAAAACAAATTTACAAATGTTTTGGGTGTGGGGAAGTAGGTAATTCTATTACATTTATAATGAAAACTAAAAATTTACCCTTTATTGAATCAGTAAAATATTTAGCAGAGAAAGCGAATATAAATATTGAGCCGACTTATGGTACAGAAAATCCTAAAATCAAAGAGAAGAATATTAAACTCTATGAAATAAACACAGAAGCTGCTAAATTTTATTTTAAAAATTTGCAAGGGAATAAAAAAATTATAGAGTATTTTATAAAAAGAGGATTAGTTAATAAAACCATAAGAAAATTTGGATTAGGATATGCTGAAGAAGGGTGGAAAAATCTTATATTTTATTTGAAAAAAAAGGGGTACACAGAATTAGATTTACTGAATGCTGGGTTGATTATTAAAGGTAATAATAATTCCTACTATGATAGGTTTAGGAATAGGGTTATCTTTCCGGTATTCGACATTAAAGGAAGAGTCATAGGTTTTGGGGGAAGAGTTCTAGATGATTCTAAACCTAAATATTTAAATTCTCCAGAAACTGAAGTTTTTAAAAAAGGTATTAATCTATATGCTTTAAACTTCGCAATTAAAGAGAATAAAGATAGAGCTATGATTATAGTAGAAGGTTATATGGATTGTATATCTTTACATCAATATGGAATAACTAATGTTGTGGCTTCCTTGGGAACTGCCTTGACTGTTGAGCAAGCAAAGCTTTTGAAAAGGTATGCTGACAAAATTATAATTTCTTATGATTCTGATTTGGCAGGACAAAGTGCAACCAGTAGGGGATTAGAAATATTAAGAAAAGAAGGCTTTGAAATCAAGGTATTAATTCTTCCAGAAGGAAAAGATCCGGATGAATATATTAGAAATAATGGAAAAGAAGCCTTTTTAGCTTTGATAAATAATTCTATACCTTTTTTAGAATATAAAATTAAAGCAGCAAGAAGTGGCATTAATTTGAGAAATAAAGAAATGATGATAAAATACATGGAAAAAGTATGTGAAATAGTATCTGACTTAGATCCAATTGAAAGGGATGTGTACATTAAGAAAGCTTCCGAGGAAACAGGGATAAAAGAACAAGCAATTTATGACTTGTTAAACGAAAAAAATAAAAAAAATGTAAATAAACTGAAAAAAACGAATATTATGGATAAAATTGGACAAAATTTATATTTAGAACCGGCTTATATTAAGGCGGAACGAAATTTACTTAAAATGATGCTAGAAAATATTAATAACTACACTTATGTTATAGAAAATATTAATGAAGATAATTTAATATTAGATGCTCATAAGAAAATATTCAGCTTGATAAAACAATTCATTGATAAAGATGTTGAGAATATAAGTGAACATATAGAAGCAAATTGCAATACTTTAGAAAGTTCAAAAGAGTGGATTAGTATTCAACATTCAGAAGTTTTATATGGCGATAATTATAGAGAATTGATTAGAGATTATATTAGAGAAATAAAAAAATCTAAGCTAGAGGAGTCGAAGAAGGAAATCATGATTAAAATTAAGGAATATGAGGACCAAGGTTTATTTGAAGAATCTTTGCGACTTGTAAAAGAACTCGATTTAATACAAAAGGCAATAATGGAAATAAGTCTTACAGAAAGGAGGTAGCACCATGGCAGAAAACAAAAAGATTGATAATTCTAAGAAAGTCAATGTAAAAGACAATAGTGAAAAAATGAAAATAATAAAGAACCTAATTGATAGAGGAAAGAAAAATGGAAATTTATCCTACAAAGAAATTATGGATGAATTAGACAGTGTAGAATTAAATCCTGATCAAATTGAAAAAATCTATACTGTGCTTGAATCTATGGACATAGAAATAATTGGCGATATAAAGGATATGGAGATAGAAGTAGAAGTAGAAGAAGAGATTGATCTTTCTGTTCCGGAGGGTATCTCTATTGATGATCCTGTAAGAATGTATTTAAAAGAAATAGGTAAAGTACCACTACTTTCTCCTGAAGAAGAAATTCAACTTGCAAAAAAAATAGAGGATGGAGATATGGTTTCAAAAAAGAAATTAGCTGAAGCTAATCTGAGATTGGTGGTTAGTATAGCTAAAAGGTACGTGGGTAGAGGTATGCTGTTTTTAGATCTAATTCAAGAAGGAAATTTAGGTTTAATTAAAGCAGTAGAAAAATTCGATTATAGAAAAGGATATAAATTTAGTACTTATGCAACTTGGTGGATTAGGCAGGCAATAACAAGAGCAATTGCAGATCAAGCAAGAACCATAAGAATTCCTGTTCATATGGTTGAAACAATTAATAAACTTATTAGAGTATCAAGACAACTACTTCAAGAACTAGGTCGTGAACCTTTACCAGAGGAAGTTGCTGAAATAATGGAAATGCCTGTGGATAAGGTCAGAGAAATTATGAAAATAGCTCAAGAGCCGGTTTCTTTAGAAACTCCTATAGGAGAAGAAGAGGATAGCCATTTAGGAGATTTTATTCCTGATGATGAAGCACCTGCACCAGCAGAAGCAGCAGCTTTTACCATGCTAAAGGAACAACTTATAAATGTACTTGATACACTTACCCCAAGGGAGGAAAAGGTATTAAGATTAAGATTTGGTCTTGACGATGGAAGAGCTAGAACGCTAGAAGAGGTTGGTAAAGAATTTAATGTTACTAGAGAAAGAATAAGACAAATAGAAGCTAAAGCTTTAAGAAAACTAAGACATCCAAGCAGAAGCAAAAAGCTAAAAGATTATTTAGACTAAATTATTAATGCATATAAAAGGAGTAGAGTTTAACTTTGCTCTTTTTTTATGATATAATGTTTCAAAGAGGGTGATAGAGTGGAGATATATAGAGCAAGCAAAGGGATAGGACACTTTTTCGTTGTTTTGCTAATAATAGTTTCAAATTTAGGAATTTTGTTGCTTAGTAAATTAATTGATTTGTTTGTTATATTATCCTTAATAAAAATCTTTCTAATAGTATTTAATATTTATGCAATATACTATTTCCTATTAGCTATTTCTTTAAAGTATAAAATAAATGATGAAAACTTATCCATTATCGGTATATGGGGTCTAAAAAAAGTAATAATACCTCTTGAAAAGATAGAAGCTTATAAATCTTCAGTTGGAATACTTAATGGCGTGAAGTTGTCAGGTATAGGAAAAAATCAATTTGCTTTTGGTAGATATGTTTTAGATAAAATAGGTACCACTAGAATGTTCGTAACAAATAATAAAACAGTGGTTTATATAAAGACAGAAGAAATGAATTACGGAGTATCACCTGAAGAAATGGAAAGGTTTACAGAGACCCTGAGAAACAAAAATGTACCTAATATAGATTGGGAAAATGTTAAGAAGAGAGAAGTAAGCTTGCATAAGGATAGACGCTTTATGCTTCCGTTTATATTAGTTAGTATAATTATAGTGTTGCAAACCATAATACCGTTAATTTTATACATAAAAGGATTTCTTCCGAATGAAATCCCATTAAGCTTTAATGATCAATTTCAGCCGCTAAAAATGGGAACTAGGAGACAATTTGCTTCGAAGCAAACAACCTATGGGGTATTGAACATGGCAATTCTGTTTTGCATGTATTATGCGGCTCATTTCCATGCAAAATATGATAGGAAAACTGCTCAAACATATATATATGTATCTTTAGCAGTTTCATCAGTGTTTTTTTTAATGTTAATAAAAACTATTTTTAGGTTTGTTATATAGGAGATAAATAAATGAATATAAGTACTAGACTTAAGGCTATAGCATTACTTGTGGATAAATGTGATAAAGTAGCAGATATTGGGACAGACCATGGATATTTACCAATATATTTAATAAAAAATCATGTTTGCAAAAAGGCTATTGCATCTGATATAAATAAAGGACCTGTAGAAAGAGCAAAGGAAAATATTATAAAAGAGGGCTTAGAAGATAATATTTCCTGCAGGCTAGGTCCTGGGATGAATACAATAAAACCACATGAGGTGGATTGTGTTATTATCGCTGGAATGGGTGGAAATTTAATAAGAGATATAATTGAGCAGGATAAAGAAATCTTTAAGAGTTTACAATATTTAATCCTACAGCCAGTTCAAAATCCAGATGTTCTAAGAAAATATATTTATGACAGTGGATATGTAATTTTAGAAGAAGAACTATGCATTGATGAAAATAAATATTATGAGATTATTAAGGTTAAATATGCGGAGAAACCTGAGAATCCTGACCCTATTTATTATGAAATTAGCAGCAAATTAATTGAAAAGAAACATCCACTCATAAAAGAGTATATTGATTTTAAAATACATAAATATAATAATATTTTAACCTATATATCTGAAGACACAGCTTTAGCTGAGGAAAGAAAGATACAATTAAAACAAAAGATAAGTAAACTGGAGGAGAAGCTAAAATGCCTTTAAAAGTTAAGGATATAAGAAATATTATTGAAAGATTTGCTCCTGTAAGATTGAAAGAAAGTTATGACAACGTTGGACTAATGGTAGGAGATTTGGATGCGGAGGTTACTTCTATTCTTATAGCCTTAGATTGCACTTTAGAGGTTATAAAAGAGGCTATAGAAAAGAAGTGCAACTTAATTATAACTCATCATCCTTTGCTATTTATAAAACCATCTACAATAACTACAGAAACTCTAACAGGTAGGAAAATAATTGAGTTAATAAAAAATAATATTAGTTTATATTCAGCACATACAAATTTAGATTCTGTTGAAGGTGGAATTAATGACAGCTTAATGAAGATACTAGGATTTGATGAATATGATATAATGGATATTTCTGGAAATAGAAGCTCAAAGGAAGAGAAAAGTGGAATTGGCAGAATAGCTACTTTAAGCAAAACTACTAACTTATTAGAATTAACTAAGAAAGTAAAAGAAAGCTTAGAACTACCCTTTGTAAGATATAGTGGAAAAGATTCTTTAGAAATTAATAAAGTAGCAATAGTTAATGGAAGCGGACAAGATTATTTTTATATTGCTAAAAAATTAGGAGCTGATTGCATTATTACTGGTGACACTACATACCATTATGTAAGTGATTTTAGGGAAGAAGGCATTGGAATAATAGATGCGGGACACTTTGGAACTGAATGGTTACCCTATAGAAAAATAGGAGTTATTATTAGCCAGGGGCTAAAGGATATGGGCTTTAATAATGATATTATCTTTTCAGATAAAAATATAGAACCTTATAATATTATTTAGAGAATATTAATTTAAACATAGTTATGCAAATTATTACTATCATGGAATTAAAAATAATTTGATTTTTATTATATATTGTGATATTATGAATTCTGCGAGTAAGCCAGATGGTCGCTGCTGCATAAAAGCAGGAGAGGAAAGTCCGAGCTCCATAGGGCAGGGTGCTGGGTAATACCCAGTGGAGGTAACTTTAAGGAAAGTGCAACAGAGATATACCGCCTTAAAGTGATAGGAATACATTCTAACAAGTTAGAATGCATAAGTTCCACTAGCCAAATCACAGATTTGGAGTGTCACTTAAGGTAAGGGTGGAAAGGCGAGGTAAGAGCTCACCAGCGCACTGGCGACTGTGCGGCTATGTAAACCCCATCTGGAGCAAGATCGAATAGGAAGACGTAAGGGGCTGCCCGTCCCGTCTTCGGGTAAGATCGCTTGAGTCTATTGGTAACAATAGACCTAGATAGATGACCGTCTAATACAGAACTCGGCTTATAGGCTTAGTCGCATATTGAAAACACAACCTTTGAAGGTATGTGTTTTATTTTTTGCTTGTAAAAATTTAATTAATTAACTATAATTAATTAAAAATATATTTGCAATTTAGGCAGAGTAGGGATATGTGCGTTAAGTGCTAGTAGAACGGGAAGTTGTCTACTTGACGAAAAATGAATTTTTCATTTGCGGTACATATGCTGCATTCCGCTGCCATTAAAGGGACAAATCAAACCCTCTTTTTTGGCATATTGCATTTTAAGAAAGGAGGGTGCTATTTTGAGCAAGGTAAATAAAATAGTCTATTTGGGGTTACTCATATGTTTGGAGGTTGTTTTTACTAGATTTTTATCTATACAAACACCAATTATTAGAGTAGGCTTTGGATTTTTGCCAATTGCAGCAGCTGGCATATTATTAGGATCAGTTTGGGCTGGAATTGCGGCAGCCATAGCAGATATTTTAGGAATGATGATTTTCCCTAAGGGAGCATATTTCCCTGGATTTACTGTAAGTGCTTTTGCTAGTGGGTTAATATATGGTGTTGCTTTTTATAAGAGATCTATATCTTTATTAAGAAGTGTAATAGCAGTTGCAGCTATAATTGTACTTATAGATTTGTTTATGAATACTTATTGGCTGACTGTAATTACAGGAAAAGCAGCAAAGGTAATTTTATACCCAAGACTAATAAAATCAGTAATAATGTTGCCTATTCAAACTCTTTTAATATTTTCCTTATGGAAAGTGATAAACAAATTAGAGTTTTTAACGAAATTTAAAAGAGCATAAAATGTTATAAAACAGAAACAGACACAAAGATACAGTACTTTGTGTCTGTTCATAAAGCTAATAGAAACACTTGGAGCTAATAAAGAAGCTACCAAGTGTTTTTTATACCCTATTAATTATCACCAGCCTCACGTATATAGATTGGGGAGGGGGTATTTAATATGAGAGTAAATAGAATAATAGAAACCAATAAACATTATGAGCACAGAGGAGAAGTTGAGTTTAGACCTAAAAAGGAAAATTCTGATAATGAAAATGTATCCTTTTCAGAAATCTTAAAGAAAAATATGAAAAAAATAGAGGCTAAAATATCCACCCTATAGGGTGGTTTTTTCTATTTTACAGAAGGGCATAGGGTGAACAAATTAAAGGGATTTTTAATATATTAAACGATATAAATATTAAACTATATCTTCATATGTTCTTCATAATAAACTGATATTATATAACAAGCATTTTGATAAAAAACTTAAACTTTATAAGGAGGAAAGCGATGGAAAGAATACTGATGAAAAAACTTCTGAGATACTTTATTTTAATATTTATTTTAGTAATTTCTGTACATAAGCCAGTTTTAGCTGATCCAGCAGCTGAACAAAGAGGAGATCAAAGACTTGAAATAGAACAAAATATTGAGAAGTTAGATATGGAAATAGAAGAAGTGATGAGTAAAATAAAAGAGAATAATGATAAAATAGCTAAAATTCAGGCAAGTATTAAATCTACAGAAGGAGAGTTTAAGACGGCAGAAGAAGAGGTTAAAAGTGAGCAAGAATTATATAATGAAAGAATGCGGGTTATGTACATGAACGGATCTGTAGGATATTTAGATGTAATTCTTGGAGCTGAAAGCCTAAGTGACTTATTTCAAAAGATTGAGGCAGTTAAAAAGATAACTCAGCTGGATAAAAAAATTGTTAAAGAATTAAAAGAAAAACAAGAATATTTAAAGAAGAAAAGAGATGAATTAAATAAGCAGCAGGATGCATTAGTAGCATTGAACAGTGAAAATAATGGAAAGTTAAATAAATTAAAAGCTAATAAGAATGAACAGAAAAGCCTAATAGCAGAGGCAGAAAGACAAGATAGATTATATGCAGCTTCTTTAGAAGCAAGTCAGAGTCAGATTGATAGAGCTTTACAAAAGATACAGCCTAAAAATAAAGTCACAGAAGCTAAACCTAGGCTATCAAGAGGATCCACAGGAGTTTCCAGTAGTGAAATAATAGCTTATGCCTCAAAATTTTTAGGTACACCGTATTTGTGGGGTGGAACAACACCAGAAGGCTTTGATTGCTCTGGATTTACTCAATATGTGTACAAGCATTTTGGAATATCCATAGGAAGAACTACAAAAGATCAAATATACGATGGTGTTGGAGTTTCAAGAGATCAGCTTCAATCAGGAGATTTAGTTTTTTATGGAAAAAGTGGAATACCTAGTCATATGGGTATTTATCTTGGCAATGGTATGTACATACATGCTCCAAGAACAGGAGATGTTATTAAAATTTCACCTTATGGAAGAGCAGACTATATAACTGCTAGGAGAATTATAAGATAAAGGGACAGAATAATATCTGTCTCTTTTTTGTGTATATATAATAAATTATTATATATTTGTTAAATAGTTCAATAATATATTTTTGTAATAATTTAAAGTTGAAAGTAAATAATAAATGTTGAAATAAAAATTATATTTTTAGGAGGAGAAAACAATGCCAGCTACAATGAGTATGCCAACAGTATCACTTATATCAGGTGGAAACCCTTATCAAGCTTGCATAGATGCATGCATGAAGTGTGCTCAAATATGTGAAGAATGCATTGATTTATGTTTACTAGAAGCTGATGTAAAAGCAAGAAGGGATTGTATTAAAAGTCTTCAAGATTGTGCGGAGATTTGTTCAACAGCTGCCTGCTTTATGTCAAGAGGAAGTGGAAGTATAAAAGCAATATGTAATGTATGTTCTACAATATGTGAAAGATGTGCTACTGAATGTGATATGTTTAAAGATCAGCATTGTAAAGCTTGTGCAGATACCTGCAGACAATGTGCAACAGAATGCAAGAACATGGCAAGTATGTAATAGCTAATAATGGTAGCTAAGTAAGTTATAATTCTTAATGAAATAAGCCTAAAACCTTTGAGAAAGTAGCAGAACGTAGATGAATTTGTAAAAGTACATGTCTATCTACGTTCTCAAAATAATAAATACTTTATGCTATACATATATTACTATGAATAATAAATGTTAAGATATTACAAGAATCTTCATATAATCTTCATATAATTTAATTATTATGTATCTATAGAAAAAATAAAAAGAATAAGGAGTTGGGTTATATGAAGAAGACGAAAAAACTTGTAGCAATAATTGTTACTTCACTGGTATTACTATCCTTAGCAGGTTGCAATAGAAAGATAACAGGAAGTAAGGAAGCAGATAATGCTTTAACAGCTTTTAATGAAATTGTTAAGACTTATCCAGAAGATAAGGGCTTTCATAGTGCATTGCAGCACTGGGGTTTTAAGCTTCCAACGGGAGAAAAGTTTGAATGGAGCAAGGATATGTCAGCAAACAAGGCAGACTTTGCAATGGTAATGCTTGCGGATCCGTTAATTAAAGCAGGATTAGATGTAAATAAACTTGATAAGAATGAATGGCTGTATGAACCAGCAGGAAAAGATGATAAAGGACAAGATTTACCTAAGCGTTTGATTAAGCCGTTTAATGTAAGTGACAAAAAGGAAGCTTCAAATGGATCAGAGGACTCTATGAGAAGATTGTTAAAGGTTGATCCAAACATTGTAAAGTACCATAAAAACCAGCAGCATTATGGGCTAAAGCTTGGAGACGGCAATGAGGTACAATGGACTGAAAAGCTAGGATTATATGATGCTGATATGATATTCGTTCTTAAAGCTGAACCTCTTGTTAAAGCAGGATTAGATATAAATAAACTTCAAGGAAGTGGATGGGTATTTAAGGAAGCAAGCAATGATGATATGGGCATGGGAGCAAATCCAGATCAAATAGTAAAGATTTTTGACATAAAGAAATAAAAACATTTAAGTTTCGAAGATAGTAAATATTTCTCTTGACAGTTTTTTATTAAGGTACTATATTATAAGTATACCACCCCTCACATGGGGGGAGATATGAAGGAGGATATATTTATGAACGAAGAAAAAAAGAAAGCCTTAGTATCATTGAAAACTGCTAAGGGACAAATAGAGGGAATTATCAAAATGCTCGAGGATGGTAGATATTGTGTTGATATTTCTAATCAAATTATTGCAGCACAGGCCCTATTAAAAAAGGCAAATATGTTAATCTTAAAGCAACATATGCATCATTGTGTAAAAGATGCTGTAAAGGAAGACAAAGGCGATGAAAAGATAGATGAAATAATGGATATATTAGAAAAAATTATTAAAAAATAAATGTTAGGAGGTAACGTATTATGTTAAATTTTTTAAAAAACTATTTTAAAAAATCTATAAAAAAAATGGCAGAGGAAAATAGTAAAACTTTTGGTAATGGTAAAATGGATTGTTGTGATTTAAATAGAGCAAATAATGCAGTAAAGAAACAAAATAATAGTGGTAAATAACCAAAAAGAGGTGGAGGTTTTGGATAAAAATCTTAAAATAGAAGGAATGACTTGTGCGGCCTGCGCAAAGGCTGTAGAAAGAGCATCTAAGAAGTTACAAGGTGTTAATGAAGCAAATGTTAACTTTGCTACAGAAAAACTTACAATTAATTTTGATGAAACAAAAGTCTCTATACCAGATATTCAGGTTGCTATTGAAAAAGCAGGCTACAAGGCTCTTGTTGAAGCCAATGTAAAATCATTAAAAATAGAGGGAATGACATGTGCAGCTTGTGCTAAGACAATTGAGAGAGTTACAAAAAAATTAGATGGTGTAGTAGAATCAAACGTAAATTATGCAACTGAAAAACTAAATATAACCTATGAGCCTTCGAAAGTTAGAATTTCAGATATTAAAAAAGCAATAGAAAAGGCTGGATATAAAGCTACAGAGGAAGAAGTCACTGTAGATGCAGATAAAGAAATGAAAGAAAAAGAAATAAAGCTACTTTGGAAAAAGTTCATTATTTCAGTAATTTTTTCAGTACCACTATTAATTATAACAATGGGGCATATGTTTGGTGGAGCTATTGGATTTCAACTTCCAGAGATTATAGATCCAATGGTAAATCCAAGAACTTTCGCTATAGTGCAATTGATTCTGGTATTACCAGTTATTATAGCGGGACATAAGTTCTTTACTGTAGGTTTTAAATCTTTGATTAGAAGAAGTCCTAATATGGATTCTTTAATTGCTATGGGTACTAGTGCAGCATTTTTATATGGAATATTCGCCATAGTACAGATATTTAAAGGTAATATAGATTATGCTTATGATTTATATTTTGAATCAGCAGCAGTAATTATAACTCTTATTACACTAGGTAAATATTTGGAGGCAGTTACAAAAGGAAAAACCTCTGAAGCTATAAAGAAGCTTATGGGACTTGCACCCAAAACAGCCATAATAATAAGAGATGGCAAAGAAGTAGAGACTCCTATTGAAGAAGTTGAAGTTGGAGATATAATACTTGTTAAACCTGGAGAAAAAATGCCTGTAGATGGTGAAGTAGTAGAAGGCATAACCTCTGTAGATGAATCTATGCTAACAGGTGAAAGCATACCAGTAGAAAAGAATGTTGGAGATAAGATAATAGGTGCAAGTATCAATAAAAATGGTTCAATCAAATATAAAGCTACTAGAGTTGGTAAAGATACAGCTCTAGCTCAAATTATAAAACTAGTAGAGGACGCCCAAGGGTCTAAAGCTCCAATTGCAAAAATGGCTGATATAATTTCAGGGTATTTTGTACCAGTAGTAATAAGCATTGCTCTTATTTCAGCCTTTGCATGGTATATGTCGGGAGAAACTGGAGTATTTGCTCTAACAATATTTATTTCTGTATTAGTTATTGCTTGTCCTTGTGCATTGGGTCTTGCAACTCCAACAGCTATTATGGTTGGCACAGGTAAGGGTGCGGAATATGGAATTTTAATAAAGAGTGGTGCTGCATTAGAGACTGCTTATAAAATAAAAACTATAGTATTTGATAAAACAGGCACTATAACAGAAGGTAAGCCTAAAGTTACAGATGTAGTTGTTGCTAACGATGTAACTGAAGAATATTTATTACAACTAGCTGCATCGGCAGAAAAAGGTTCAGAGCATCCACTTGGAGAAGCTATTGTTAAAGAGGCTGATGAAAGAGGACTAGAATTTAAGAAGCTTGACTTCTTCAAGGCTATACCAGGACATGGAATCGAAGTTAAAATAGATGGCAATACTATACTATTGGGAAATAGAAAACTGATAGTTGAAAGTAATATATCATTTGAAAGCCTGGAAGGAACTTCTCATAAGCTTGCTGGAGAGGGTAAAACTCCAATGTATGTGACCATTAATGGAAATATGGCAGGAATTATTGCTGTTGCCGATACGGTTAAGGAAAACAGTAAGAAGGCTATTGAGAAGCTTCATAAAATGGGTATTGAAGTTGCTATGATTACTGGAGATAATAAGAGAACTGCAGAAGCTATAGGAAAGCAGGTTGGAATTGATAGAATTTTAGCTGAAGTTCTTCCACAAGATAAAGCAAATCAAGTTAAAATACTTCAAGCTGAAGGCAATAAAGTTGCTATGGTTGGTGATGGTATAAATGATGCTCCAGCTCTAGCCCAAGCAGATATAGGTATAGCAATAGGTTCAGGTACAGATGTTGCCATAGAATCTGCTGATATAGTTCTTATGAGAAGTGACCTTATGGATGTTCCAACAGCGATACAATTAAGTAAGAAAACTATATTAAACATTAAGGAAAACTTATTCTGGGCATTTGGGTATAACACTCTAGGTATACCTGTAGCTATGGGAATACTATATATCTTTGGAGGACCACTTTTAAACCCAATTATTGCAGCAGCAGCTATGAGCTTTAGCTCAGTATCGGTTTTATTAAATGCTTTAAGACTAAAGAGATTTAGCCCAAATAAGTCAATTTAATTTATATAAATATATAATTTTAGGAGGAGTAAAAAATGAAAAAGAAAATATTAATTGAAGGTATGAGTTGCGGACATTGTGTTAAACACGTTAAGGAGGCATTAAGTGAACTAAATGGAGTTTCAAATGTAGATGTAAACTTAGATTCTAAAACAGCTATACTTGAATCTACTGCAGATATAACAGATGAAGATATTAAATTTGCAGTTGATGATGCTGGATATGATGTAGTTGGAATAGAAACATTATAAATAATAAAAAGAAATCAAATATCAATAGATTAATGAATTTAAACTTTTAAAAGCCTGTATTTAAACATTTCAGGCTTTTATTTTTTTCTTCATATGTTCTTCATATCAATTATATAAAATGTATATAAAGCAAAAAGCTTTAAAAATAGAGTAAAGGTATTGGAGGAGTTAGTATGAATTGTCATTCAGATAATAAAGAAAAAAAAGCGACTCATAATCATAGTCCATTAAAGCATATGTTGCATATGATTTTATGTTGTGGGTTACCTATAGTTATAATAGGAATTTTGCCGTTGGTTTCTAGATTCAGTCCAGGAGTTGCTAAAGGACTAGGAGTAATAGCACCATTTATATGCCCGCTAATGATGCTTGCTATGATACCAATGATGATGGGAAATAATAAAAAAAGAAGCTGTTGCAGTAATGAAAATGAAAAACTTGATAAAACCATAGGGCTAAATAAGCCTGCAGAATAATATATAGGAAATAACAAATACTACCTTGAAATAAAAGGTAGTATTTTTATTATGGACGAATAAGTGAAATACTGTAATAATTTATATTAAAAAGGGGTGAAAAAATGCATAAAGCTCATATGGAAAACTTTAAAGAAATATATTTAGCAGGTGGATGTTTTTGGGGTACAGAAAAGTATCTATCTAGCATTAGAGGAATCAAGTACACTGACGTAGGATATGCAAATGGTAATACAGAAAATCCTTCTTATGAAGATGTATGTTATAGGGATACAGGGCATGCAGAAACGGTTAGGGTTGTATATGATTCTATGGAAATTAGTCTTCAGTTTATACTAAACCTTTATTATGATGTTATTAATCCAACCTCAATAAACCGACAAGGTGGGGATGTTGGAACCCAGTATCGTACTGGAATTTATTATGTAGATCTAGATGATAGAGAAATAATACAAAATTCCATTAAGGAACTTCAAAAAAGATACGATAAGCTTATTGCAATAGAGGTTTTACCACTTAAAAATTATTATAAAGCAGAAGAATATCACCAAAAATATTTGGATAAAAATCCAGGAGGTTACTGCCATATTGGTATAGATAAATTTGAAGAAGCTAAAAAGGCAAATTATCATAAATTATAATTATGATTCCTAAGCTTCAAATAAGATAAGAACTCCTATTGAAGCTTAAGAATTTTTTATATTTTACATAAAGCTTGAATTATTTTAAGCATTGGCATTTTAATTTTTGGGAGTTAGTTGTTCTTTTATCTCCTTAACATCTTTTTTTACTTCTTCTATTAAGGTGAATTTTTCTGTGAGTTCTTCAATTATATTTTGATAATTTTTTTCTCTTTCTTCTTGTTTTAGGTCGCGTTTCTCCTGGGCTTTTAATATATAAAATATAAGCGCTACCGATAGGGCAGCCCATATACCTTGAGATGAAGCAAGTTTTATTAGTTCACTTTCCATTAGTTCCACCTCCATTTTAAGAATTTAGTTATAGCTACATTTATGAAGCTATAAGTAATAGAGGTAAGAATTTTAAAACTATACTTCACTATTATTTATATGAACAGAAGTAATTTTAGTTTATTAAAATTACTGTTATAATATAAATACAATAAATATTATTAATAAAATTTAAAAGAACGAGGTGGTGTAAAAATGAAAAAGGTACTTTTATTTCTAAGTATACTATTGCCACTGGTTTTATTTTTGGGTTGTGGAGTAAATAATAATGATAAAACTGGCCAACAACCTACACCTGAGGTGCTAAAAATCAAAGACTATTATCCAATTAAGGATAATACAAAGTATGTTTACCAGGGTAAGGGAAATGAATATGCTTCGTATACTATATATATAGACTACTCCTCAGAGGATAGGATTCAACAAAGAATAGATAATGGAGGTACTGAAGTTGTCAAGGTTCTTCAGCTAAAAGAAGGCAAACTTACTAGGATTTTTTCAAAGGGAGAAATATATTATAGAGAGAATTTATTAAATAATAAGAGTGAGGATGAAGAAGTTCTTTTAATGGAGCCTCTTGAAAAAGGTACTACTTGGAAGCTAAAAGATTCAAGGGTTAGAACTATCACTAATACAGCAGTTGATGTAATAACACCAGTAGCTACTTATAAAGCTATTGAAGTTACAACGGAAGGGCAAAAGGATAAAACTATAGATTATTACGCTAGAAACGTAGGATTAATAAAATCAGTATTTATATCAGGAGGAGATGAGATAAGCTCTGCCATAAGTAAAATTGAAGAAAATGTTACATTGATTCAAAAGGTGAACTTCTATTATCCCAATATGGATGATGGAAAAATTTACTCTATAAGCAAAGATATAGGCTTTCAGACTAATGACATAACAAAAAAAGCTTTAGAGGAAGCCTATAAGGAAACAGGAAGTAATAATACAGGAAAAGTATTTTCAACAAATACAAAAATTAATAGCTTATATTTAAATAAGGATAATATGGTTTATATAGACTTAAATAAAGCTTTCACAACTGAAATGAACGCAGGAGCTTTATATGAAGAAATGATTCTTCAAAGTATAGCAAACACTTTTGGAGAATATTATAATGCAGAAAAAGTAATATTAACCATAGATGGTAAGCTCTATGAATCTGGTCATATTGCTTTTAAAAAGGGGCAATACTTAAAAGTAAAGCATTAGAATAAATTAAAATGAGTAGCTGCCATTTACAGCTACTCATATAACATTTAAATATAGGAATTTTAAATTTTCCTATTTAAAAAAATAAATTTTAATATATAATTATATATAGTGGTTTTATAAATCTATCTACAGAAAAGGAGAGGTTATTATGGATGTAGCAATGAATTATGCATTGGTAGCTTTAGGAATAATAGAAATAGTATTAGGACTCAACATGGATAAGTTCACTAGGAATAAATACTCATCACAAAAAGTGAAGGATATAGAGGGACTAATAAAATGGGAAAAGTTAACTAGTATTATTTTAGGCATTTGCATACTAGCAATGGCTTTTGTTGGCTTAATTGGTAGTTATGAGCAGTACAGTAACATATTTATAATTATCATACTTGCTGTATTAATAATAACTTTTTTTGGAAAAAGGAGATTTATTTAAAGTCACCATTGTGTTACTATTATAAATTTATTATAATAGTAAACGATTAAAACTAAAGATGTGTTCGGATGATAGTAACGGGAGAGAGATGAATTTTTCATCCACCGAAGAGGAAAAACTTTCAGGTAGTTATATTTAACTGATGACCGTTATTAGACGAGCCTCTGGAGAGATCCATTTAGTTGGGCACCGAAGGAGAAAAACAGCATTAATATAATGCTGTTGAAACTCTCAGGTAAAAGGACAGAGGATAGAATTATTAGAGAATAATTCCAATTCTCCTCCGTTCTAATAATAATTATTACTAGGAGGAATTTTTTATGTCAAAATTACTAGAAGTTTTTAACAAAATTGACTCACTTGTATGGGGACCACCTTTATTAATTCTATTGGTTGGTACAGGTATTTATCTAACCATTAGACTTAGTTTATTACAAGTTTTTAAGTTGCCTTTAGCCCTAAAATATGTTTTTGGGAAAGATGATGAGTTAGAGGAAGAAGGAGATGTGTCAAGCTTTGGTGCTTTATGTACTGCTTTATCAGCGACCATTGGAACAGGTAATATAGTTGGTGTTGCCACAGCAATTCAAGTTGGAGGGCCAGGAGCCTTGTTTTGGATGTGGATGGCTGCATTTTTCGGTATGGCTACTAAATATGCAGAAGGATTACTTGCAATAAGATTTAGAGTTGTGGATGAAAACGGACAAATGGCTGGGGGACCTATGTATTACATAGAGAGGGGCCTTGGAAACAAATGGCTTGCTAAAATGTTTGCTATTTTTGGAGTAGCCGTAGCCTTTTTTGGAATAGGTACTTTCCCACAAATAAATGCTATAACAGAGGGAGTTAAGATAACCTTTAATATACCTATTATAGTTACAGCATTAATAATAACAGCTATAGTGGCCCTAGTTACTTTAGGTGGAATTAAAAGTATAGCAGCAGTTTCCGAAAAGGTAGTTCCATTTATGGCTATATTTTATATTGTTGGATCTATTGCGATATTAATTGCTAATGCAGGAACTTTACCAGAGACAATTAAAATGGTTTTAGAGGGAGCCTTTACAACAACTGCCGCAGCTGGAGGCTTTGCTGGAGCAGGAGTAATGCTTGCTATAAGAAGTGGTGTAGCAAGAGGGGTATTTTCTAATGAATCAGGACTTGGTAGTGCACCAATTGCAGCAGCAGCGGCTAAAACGAAGTCTTGTGTTAGACAAGGTCTTATATCTATGACTGGTACTTTCTTTGACACTATAGTAATTTGTACCATGACAGGACTTGTTTTAATATCAACTGGAGTATGGAATTCTGGTTTAAAAGGAGCTGCGATGACTAATCAAGCATTCAGAACAGGCCTATCATCAATGCCTTTTGTAGGTGAGTTAATTGTTACAATAGGATTAATATTTTTCGCCTTTACAACAATTTTAGGATGGAATTATTACGGAGAAAGATGTGCGGTTTATCTTTTTGGAATAAAGGGTATTATGCCTTATAGAGTAATTTATATTGGACTTGTTGCAGTGGGAGCATTTTTGAAACTTGAGCTTATATGGGTACTTGCTGATATAGTAAATGGATTAATGGCAATACCAAATCTAATTGCAATTGTAGGGTTAAGTGGAATTATAGCTAATGAGACAAGACAGTTTTTTAAAGAATTAAAAATGAAATAATAAATATATTATAATAAATTAAATAAAAGAGTTAATATTCGCATCGTAACGAATATTAACTCTTTTTTATTTTTGTAAACGTTAGCTTTGATATAAATTTTGAAATTTGTATATGAATAATAAATTTCTAAATAATTCATTTCCGTAATAAGTTGTTAAAAAATAATGCATATAATTATGAGTTTGTTAATAAAATGATATATAAAATGATAAATTATCAAAAAACCTCTTGCTATTGTTTGTCCAAAATGATATATTCTTTATAACAAATAAAGCTAATGAAATTTGATATTTTTATAGTAATGTTAGGATATCGAAATTTCAAAATATTAACTTATCACTTTAAATCAAGAAGGAGGAAATATTATGAGACAAGTAGCTATTTATGGAAAAGGTGGAATTGGAAAATCTACTACAACACAAAATTTAACAGCAGGTTTAGCTGAAATGGGAAAAAAAATAATGGTAGTAGGCTGTGACCCTAAAGCAGATTCAACTAGACTTCTTTTAGGAGGACTTGCACAAAAAACAGTATTAGATACCTTAAGAGAAGAAGGAGATGATATTGAATTAGATGCAATAATGAAGGAAGGCTTTGGTTCAATTAAATGTGTTGAATCAGGTGGACCAGAACCAGGTGTTGGATGTGCTGGTAGAGGTATAATAACTTCAATTAGTATGCTTGAAAACTTAGGAGCTTATGAAGCAGATTTAGATTATGTTTTTTATGATGTATTAGGAGACGTTGTTTGCGGAGGATTTGCAATGCCTATCCGTGAAGGTAAGGCGCAAGAAATATATATAGTAGCCAGTGGAGAAATGATGGCGTTATATGCTGCAAACAATATTGCAAAAGGTATACAAAAATACGCTAATACTGGAGGAGTTAGATTAGGAGGTATTATTTGTAACAGTAGAAAGGTAGATAATGAAAGAGAATTGTTAGAAGCATTTGCAAAAGAATTAGGAAGTCAATTAATTCACTTTGTACCGCGTGATAATCAAGTTCAAAGAGCAGAAATTCACAAAAAAACTGTAATTGATTTCTCACCAGAGGTAGAACAAGCTGATGAATATAGAACACTTGCAAAAAAGATAGAGGAAAATAAAATGTTTGTAATTCCAAAGCCTATGGCTCAAGACAAATTAGAAGAAATTTTAATGGCTCATGGACTTATGGATATTTAAATAATTAATAGTTAAATTATTATAAAAAATAAATAGGGGGTTCAATAATATGTTAATGGTAAGAGCTATCGTAAGACCAGAAAGAGTTGAGCATATACTTTCAGAACTTTCAGATGCAGGTTTTCCAGCTGTAACTAAAATAGATGTTGTAGGTAGAGGAAAACAAAGAGGAGTTAAGGTCGGAGACATTCATTATGATGAAATACCAAAGGATATGCTTATGGTAGTAATCAATGATGCTGATAAGGATGATTTAGTTAGTATAATTGTAAGAAATGCAAAAACTGGAGAAAAAGGTGCTTTTGGAGATGGAAAAATATTCATAACAGAAGTTCAAGAGGCCTACACTATTAGTTCAAATACTAAAGGACTATAGGAGGATCAGCTATGAAAGAAATAATGGCTATAATCAGGATGAATATGATAAATAAAACTAAAGATGCATTACTGAAAGAAGGCTTTCCTTCATTTTATTGTAGAAAAGTAATGGGAAGAGGCAAAAGAAAGGTTGATTTCTCTATTTTTGATAATTCTTTAAATATAGAAGAATTAGCTTCATCAAGTTTAGCTAGTGAGATTGTAGAAACTCAAAGACTTTTACCTAAGAGAATGATATCTTTAATAGTTAATGATGACGATGCTGAAAAAGTTGCCAAAATTATAATTGATACTAATATTACAGGAAATCCTGGTGATGGGAAAATATTTGTAGTAGATATTCCAGAAACTATTAGAATCAGAACTGGAGAAGTTAATGAATTGGCAATATAAAATATTGAAGAGAGGTGACAATAGTGAAAAAAATAGTAGATAAAGTGCTAGAAAAGTATCCTGCAAAAACCTTTAAAACAAGGAAAAAGCATATTATTGTCAAGGATGATTCCTATGAAATACCACAAATAGAAGCTAACACAAGAACTATTCCAGGTATTATAACAAATAGAGGATGTTGCTTTGCTGGATGTAAGGGTGTTGTTGTTGGACCTATTAAAGATATGGTGCATATAGTTCATGGTCCTATCGGTTGTGCTTATTACACTTGGGGAACAAGAAGAAATAAAGCAAAAACAGAAGAGGGAAAGGACAACTTTATTGAATATTGCTTCTCAACAGATATGCAAGAAAGTGACATAGTATTTGGTGGAGAAAAGAAACTTAGACAAGCGATTAAAGAGGCAATGGATTTATTCAATCCTAAGGCTATTTCTATATCTGCAACCTGCCCTGTTGGACTTATTGGTGATGATATAAATGCAATAGCAGCAGAAGCAGAAAAGCAGTATGGAATACAGGTTTTAGCTTTCAACTGTGAAGGATATAAAGGAGTAAGTCAATCAGCTGGACACCATATTGCAAATAACAATTTCATTAAAAATGTAATTGGTAAAGGTGATAAAGAGTATAAAAAGACATGGAATATCAACTTACTTGGTGAGTACAACATCGGTGGAGATACTTGGGAGATAGAAAGAATATTAAATAAAATTGGATACAACATAGTCGCAACCTTGACTGGTGATGAGTCCCTTGAAAACATTAGGAATGCTCACAAAGCTGATCTTAACCTAGTTCAATGTCACAGATCAATAAATTACATTGCTGAAATGATTGAAACAAAATACGGAATACCTTGGGTAAAAGTTAATTTCATTGGAATAGATGCAACCATTCAAACCTTAAGAGATATGGCTAAAATTTATGATGATCCTGAATTAACTAAAAGGACTGAAGAGGTTATAGCAGAAGAAATAGCAGCAATAGAAGGTGAATTGGTTTATTTAAGGCAAAGACTTGAAGGTAAAACTGCTTTCTTATATGTTGGTGGTTCTAGGTCTCATCACTATCAAAACCTACTTGCTACTTTTGGTATAGAAACAGTTTTATCAGGATATGAATTTGCTCATCGTGACGATTATGAAGGCAGAGATGTTATACCTTCAATTAAACCAGATGCAGATAGCAAGAATATTGAAGAATTAAAGGTAGAGAAGGATAAAGAAAACTATAGAATTATTTTATCAGAAGAAAGATATGAGAAATTGAAAGAAGAAGTGCCTAATTTAGGAGAATACGCTGGACTTATAAAAGAATCTAAGAAAAATAACATCATAATAGATGACTTGAATCATTATGAAACAGAAACCTTCATAAAGGTTCTTAAGCCAGATATGTTCTTCTCAGGAATAAAAGATAAATATGCTGTACAAAAAATGGGAGTAATGGCAAAACAACTTCATTCCTATGATTATTCAGGACCATATGCAGGATTTAAAGGAGCAGTTATATTTGCCAAAGATGTTCTAGCGGGTGTGTATACTCCGGGCTGGAGGTATGTAACTCCACCTTGGAAAACAGAACCCTTAATTGAAGGAACAATAGAAAAGGAGGGAGCGGCATGTTAGATAAAACACCAAAGGAATTGTATGAAAGAAAAGCATTAAGAATAAACCCAGCTAAAACTTGTCAACCAATCGGAGCTATGTATGCTGCTTTAGGTATTCATAAATGCCTACCTCACAGTCATGGATCACAAGGTTGTTGTGCTTTTCACAGGATGCAGCTTACTAGACACTTTAAAGATCCAGTAATGGCTTCAACTAGTTCTTTTACAGAAGGGTCTTCAGTTTTTGGAGGAGGAAGTAATCTTAAAACAGCAATAAAGAATGTCTTTTCAATTTATGAACCAGATATGATAGCTGTGCACACAACTTGTCTTTCTGAAACTATAGGTGATGATCTTAGGACAATCATAAGTCAAGCTGAAAGCGAAGTACCAGAAGGAAAGTATGTTATACATGCCAACACGCCAAGTTATGTAGGATCACATATTACTGGGTTCTCAAATATGATAAAGGGTGCTGTTACTTATCTTTCTAAAAATACTGGAGAAGCAAATGGAAAAATAAATGTCCTTCCTGGATTTATAAGCCCTGGTGATATGAGAGAGATAAAGAGGATTTTAAATGTAATGGACGTACCTTTTATAATGCTTCCAGACACTAGTGAAGTTGTTGATACACCTATGACAGGTACTTTTGAAATGTATCCTAAGGGTGGAACTAAAATAAAAGATATAATTGATGCTGGAAATTCTGAATTTACCTTTGCTTTAGGTAAATTCTCCTCAGAAGCAGGTGCTGTAGCTTTAGAGAAAAAGTGTAAAGTGCCTATGGAAGTGATGAATATACCTTTAGGAATAGAAGCGGTGGATAAATTTATTACAAAATTAAGTAACATTACTGGAAAAGAAGTTCCTTATGAAATAGAAGAGGAAAGAGGTCAATTAGTAGATTTAATGTTAGATAGCCATTCTTATTTCTTTGGAAAAAAAGTAGCAGTATTTGGAGACCCAGATACCGTAATTAGCTTATCAGAATTTTTAATAAGTCTTGGAATGATTCCTAAATATGTTGTAACAGGAACTCCAGGAGAAAGCTTTGATAAAGAAATTGGAGAAATGCTTAAAAAAGCAGGCATTAAAGACAGTATGGTTAAAAATTCTGGAGATTTATTTGAGCTTCATCAATGGATTAAAAATGAACCGGTGGACTTACTTATTGGAAATACTTATGGAAAGTATATTGCTAAGGCAGAGGATATTCCTTTTGTAAGATTCGGTTTCCCAATTTTAGATAGATTTGCTCATCACTATTTCCCTACTACAGGATATAAAGGAGCAATAAGATTAGTTGAAATGATTGCTAATGCAATTATGGACAGAATTGATAGAGATGCAGAAGACGAAAACATGGAATTAGTAATGTAAATATCAAATGCAGTTAGATTTTTAGTGATAGAGCTAATTAAATTGCTCTATCACTAAATTTTAAACAATAAATTAATGGTAAAAGGAGTTGAAGATATGGAAAGTTTCGAAAATGGAAGCAACCTAAAGCATGAAAAAATAAAAGATAAAAGTCTAATTAAAGAGAGGCAAGCCTTTGTTTGTTACAATTCAAAAGGTGACAACGCTAAAATTAGATGTGATGAAGATAGTGTTTCAGGATCCGTAAGTCAAAGGGCTTGTGTATATTGCGGTGCTAGAGTAGTTTTGAATCCAATAACAGATGCTTTTCATATTGTTCATGGACCTATAGGCTGCGCAAGCTATACCTGGGATATTAGAGGAAGCTTAAGTAGTGGACCTGAAACCTATAGAAATAGTTTTTCTACAGATTTAAGAGAAAATGATGTTATTTTTGGAGGAGAGAAAAAACTAGCAGCTGCAATAGATGAAATTGTTGAAAAGTTTTCTCCTAAGGTAATTTTTATATATTCTACTTGTATAGTAGGAGTAATAGGCGATGATGTTGAAGCGGTATGTAAAGAAGCTGAAAGAAAGTACTCTATTAGGGTTATTTCTGTTAAATCTCCAGGATTTGCAGGAAATAAGTCTATGGGATATAAAGCTGCATGTAATGCATTAATAGAGCTTATGGGGGATAAAAATCAAGAAGAAATTGATGGAGTAAATTTTTTAGGAGATTTCAATTTAGCTGGTGAAATGTGGATTATAAAAGACTATTTAAATCAAATAGGAATAAATGTAGTTGCAAAAATAACTGGTGATGGAAGATGTGAAGAAATAAAGAATGCTCCTAAAGCAAAGCTTAATATTGTTCAATGTGCAGGCTCTATGACTTATTTAGCAAAAAAAATGGAAAGTCTATATGGAATACCTTTTATAAAAGTAAGCTTTTTCGGAGTTGAGGATACGAAATTATCACTAATGATGATTGCTGAAGCTACAGGGAATAATAATATCATAAAAAGAGCAGAAGAGTTAATAGAAAGAATGGAAAAACAATTAGGTAATAAACTTGATTTTTATAGAGAAAAGTTAAAAGGGAAAAAAGCTGCAATTTATGTCGGCGGTGGTTTTAAAGCTATTTCTCTTATAAAACAGTTTAAAGATTTAGGAATGGAAACAGTTATGGTAGGAACTCAGACTGGAAAAGAAGATGATTATGAAGTTATAAGAAACATAAGTGACGAAGGAACGATTATCTTAGATGACTCAAATCCCTATGAATTAGAAAAGTTCATTAAAGAAAAAGAGGCAGATATTCTTGTTGGAGGGGTTAAGGAAAGACCTCTTGCATACAAACTGGGAGTTGGATTTTGTGACCATAATCATGAAAGAAAGATACCACTTTGTGGCTTTCAAGGAGCATTGAATTTTGCTAAAGAGATTCATCTTACTGTGAATAGTCCAATATGGGATATGCTTTAATATGGAGGGTGATTATAATGAAAAGCAGAAATTTTGTTAATATGAATATAAATCCATGTAAAATGTGTATGCCTATGGGAGGAGTTATGGCCTTAAAAGGTATAGAAAATAGTATGGTTATCTTACACGGATCTCAAGGCTGCAGTACTTATATTAGAAGACATATGGCAACACATTTTAATGAACCAATAGATATTGCATCTTCATCCTTAACAGAACAAGGGACGGTTTTTGGAGGAGCAGAAAATTTAAAAAAAGGTATAAAAAATGTAGTAAAACTATATAATCCAGAAATCATAGGTGTTCTTACAACCTGCCTTGCAGAAACCATTGGGGAGGATATACAAAGAATCGTAGGTGAATTCTATGAAGAAGTAGAAAAAGATGAAGAATATAAAAATTTAAAGATTATACCTGTAGCTTTACCAGGTTACGGTGGTACCCAAGCAGAAGGGTATTACAAAACCTTAAGAAAAATAGTTGAAACCTATAGTGAAGACAGCATACCTAATGGGAAGATAAATATTATATGTGCAAACTTAAATCCAGGTGATGTTAGAAATATTAAAGAAATATTAGAGGATTTTGGTGTTGAATATATATTATTACCAGATGTTTCAAATACTCTAGATGCACCCTATTCAAAGGAATATAAAAGGATACCAGAGGGCGGAACAAAATACAATGATATAAAAATAATGGCAGGAGCAGTTGCTACTATTGAAATGGGATTAACTATTTCAGATAGCGAATCTCCAGGAGAATATTTAGAAGAAGTATTTGGAGTACCACTTCATAAATGCCCTATACCTATAGGAATTAAAAATACAGATAAATTTTTGAAACTACTTTCAGAAATAAGTGGGAAACAAATTCCAGAAAAATATAAAATTCAAAGAAATAGATATTTAGATGCTATGATAGACTCCCATAAATACAATGGAGAAGGAAGAGCAATTATATATGGTGAACCAGAACTAGTATTAGCCATTACAGATATTTGTTTAGAAAATGGAGTAACTCCTCTATTGATAGCAACTGGAGCCAAAAATTTTAGATTAAAAAGCTATCTTGAAGAGGTTACAGCAAATTTAGATGAAAAAGTTTTGATATTAGATGATACAGATTTTGAAACTATTGAAAAATATGCAAAAGAGCTTAAGGCTAACATAATGATTGGTAATTCTGATGGTAGAAGAATAGAAGAAAAATTAGGAATATCTTTGATTCGTATTGGGTTTCCAGTTCATGATAGAGTTGGTGCTCAAAGGAAAGCATTTACAGGATACTCAGGCTCTATTTCTTTAATAGATGAAATAGCTAATTCAATACTTGAAAATGCAGAAAAAAGCTTTAGAAAAGTGGCTTTAAATGATTATTATAAAGGATTAAAAATGGAGGAAGAACCTATGGAGAATAAGAATAAAACAGCATTCCATCCATGTTATAGTGAAGGAGCTCATAAATATGCTAGAATGCATATACCTATAGCTCCAAAGTGTAATATTAGTTGTAATTATTGCAATAGAAAATATGATTGCGTAAATGAAAGTAGACCAGGGGTAACCAGTGAAGTTTTAAAACCAGAAGAAGCACTGGAGAAATTCAAATTAGTTAAAAGTAAAATGGAAAACCTCACAGTAGTGGGAATTGCAGGACCAGGAGATGCTTTAGCAAACTTCGAAGAAACAAAGAAATCTATAGAGTTAATTAAAAATGAATGTCCAGAAACCACCTTCTGTTTATCTACAAACGGCTTAATGCTTCCATTCTACGCAAATGAAATAATAAATCTTGGGGTTTCCCATGTTACTATTACCATAAATACTATAGATCCTAAAATAGGTGCAAAACTTTATAAAGAGATAAATTATTTAGGAACTAAGTTCACTGGTGAGGAGGGTGCTAGGATACTTTTAAATAATCAATTATCTGGGTTAAAGTACCTTTCATCAAAAGGAATAATATGCAAAGTGAATATAGTCATGGTAAAAGGTGTGAATGATGAAGCTATAGAAGAAGTTGTTAAAACTGTAAAAGAGCATGGTGCATTTATGACAAATATAATGCAAATGATACCAGCTTCAGGTAGTGCTTTCGAAAAGATGCCTCTTGTAAGTAATGTTGAATTAAATGAAATGAGAAAAAAATGTGAAGTTGATTTAAAACAAATGTATCACTGCAAACAATGCAGGGCTGATGCAATAGGAACTCTTTCACATGATTGCTCAATTGATTTTAGGAAAACTGGTTGTGGCGGTAAGAGCTGCAGTAGTGTTAAAGCAGTAGAAGTGGAGAAAAAACAATATAAATTTGCTATATCATCTAAAAGCGGTGTAAACATAGATCAACATTTTGGACATGCTGAGGAGCTTTATATTTATGATTATATAGACGGAAATGTGAAATTCTTAGAAAAAAGAATTGTTAACAAGTACTGTAGTGGATCAGAGGAATGTGACGATCATGAGGATAAAATTACAAAAATAATAAAGATGGTAAAAGATTGTAATGCTGTATTAACTTTAAGGGTAGGCTTTGAACCTGCAAAGAAGCTAGAAGATAATGGAATTAAAATATTCCAAATGTATGAAGGAATAAATAAAGGAATTGAAAAAGCCATAGAGCTATTGGAAGCCAGCTAAAGAATTAAAGAATTAAAGAATTTAAGAATTTAAAAATAATTAAGGAGTGGATATATATGCTAAAACCAAAATATCACATTTTTGTGTGTACTAGTTGTAGAATAAATGGACAACAAAAGGGATACTGTCATACCAAAGGATCTGTAGATATTGTCACTAAATTTATGGAGGAAGTGGAAGACAGAGATTTAGGCGGAGAGGTAATGATAACTAATACAGGTTGTTTTGGAATATGCAATGATGGACCTATAGTTGTGGTTTATCCTCAAGGAGTTTGGTATGGTGCTGTAAGTGAAGAGGACGTGGAAGAAATTATAGAATCTCATATTGAAAATGGGAAGATAGTCAAGAGGTTATTAATTTAAAATTTAGCTGGAGGTGATTAAAGTGCAATTAGCTAATAAAGAAATTAAAAAATCAATAATAGATAGAACAATTCCGGAAATAATTAAAAAAAATTCCTCCGTAAGTAAAAATAAGCTAATTAAATTCTCTTATTTATTAAATAAAGTAGGAGTAAATCTAATAGAAATAGATAGCCGCGCTTTTAGTATAATGGGAAAGCTGCCTAAAGATTTAAACTTCATTTACAGAATTAAAAAGCAAGAAATTATAACAAGAAATCTACTAAATAATTTTAGGTATGTGGTTATTAGATTAAATGATTTTTTGAATCTGAAGCTGAAGGATATCTATAAGCTTAAAGAAATGAAAATTATTTTTGAAATTGATACAGATGATCTAGAAAAAATAAGGAATGAAGAAGAACTATACAGAAATATAACAAGCCAAAAGCTTAAATTCGTTAAGGATATTTTAAAATTAAATAATGAAAGTTATATAAGAATTAACGGATTAAATAAAAGTATTTTAGGAAATTGGAAAAGTATAATAGAAGTCCTTAAAAAGAATTTTAATATGAAAATTGATGTTTGCCCGGGAAATAAATATAAAATGGCTACAGCTGTTGCCTTAGAAGCTTTTAATGAGGATACTGACTCCATAACTATGAGTTTTCTAGGAAAGGGAGATAAGTATGGGTTTGCAGCTATGGAAGAAGTGATTTTAGCATTAAAGAGGATATATGGTTTTAAACTAGAAGGGAATACAAGATTATTTTCAGAACTAGGGGAAGAATACCAAGATATTACTGATGATATAATACCAGGCTCAAAGCCTATTCTAGGTGAAGACATTTTTAAGTATGAGTCAGGTATTCACGTAGATGGTATAGATAAAAGCCCTATTACTTATGAGCCTTATGATCCAGAGGAGGTAGGACAAAGTAGAAAAATGATAATTGGAAAACATTCTGGGTCTGTATCGCTTATAAGGAAACTTAAGGAGCTTAATATAAATTATAAAAAAATAAACGTTAAAGCATTTTTAGAGGAAGTAAGAGAAAGAAGTATTCAGCTTAAAGGGGAAATTATAGATGATGAATTAATTAAAATATCTAAACTATATGGTTATATATAAATTCATAATTAAGATTTAGAGTACCCTTTAGAATGGAAGGTGGTAAATGTGGACATAAAAATTGTAGATACTACCTTAAGAGATGGAGAACAGAAGGCTGGAGTAGCATTATCTATTAAAGATAAAATTGAAATATCTAAAATTTTAGATAAAGTAGGGACATATCAAATCGAAGCTGGTATTCCATCAATGGGAGGAGAGGAAAAAAAAAGTATAGAAAAAATTAGGGAGTTAGGTTTAAAAAGTAAAATTTCAACATGGAATAGAATGAGTATTCAGGATATTAATGATTCAATAGACTGTAGTGTAGATATAATTCATATATCTGTACCTTCTTCAGATATTCAAATTAAATCAAAATTAAATAAAGATAAGCAGTGGATTATAGAAAATATGAGAAGATGTATAAGTTATGTAAAGAATAAAAGTATTCAAGTTACTATAGGATTAGAAGATGCATCAAGAGCGGATATTAATTTTTTAATTACACTTTGCAAAATTGCAAAAGAGGAAGGAGTAGATCGAATAAGGTATGCAGATACAGTTGGAATTCTGTATCCGAAAAGGAGTTATGAAGAGATTAGAAGAATAAAAGAGGAAACAAGTATAGAAATTGGAATCCATGCTCATAATGATTTTGGTATGGCAATTGCAAATTCCATAGCTTCATTAAAAGGAGGAGCTAATTATATAGATTGTACCTTTGGAGGTATTGGGGAAAGAACGGGAAATTGCAATTACAAAGATTTTGTTCTTGTAGCAAAAGAAATGTTAGATTACAAACCAAAGGTTGAAATAGATACTATTTTAAAGGCCGAAAATGATATTATGAATATGATAAGGTTACCAAATAAAAATAGATTTAATACTTATGAATGAATAAGGATTTTAGACTAAATTTAGCTAAAAATCCTTATTTTTTTATTTGATTTTAATAGTTGAAAATTGAACTAAAATTTTAGAGAGTCAATTATAAGTTAAATATTATTCTGCACGTAACGAACTTTACACTTATTTTACAAAGCTATACTCCCAAGTCAATACGAATATTATGTTCTTAGTAAGTAAAAACATATTGACTTTTAATAACCTCGGTGGTAACATGAAATTAGCGAAAATTGAATAATTTCATCTATATAATCCTAATAATATGGTTTGGGAGTTTCTACGAAAGGGCCATTAACCCTTTGTCTATGGGTGAATCTTTTTGGGGCATGGTAATAATAATTTATTATCATGTTAAGTTCCTGTGCGGACATTTTTATACCATCAGATTTACTCGTATTCTGGTGGTATAGTTTTTATAGAAATAATTAATCTCGGGGGTGTATTTTTAAAATGAAAGTTGCTATTATTTTTGGAAGTAAATCAGACACTAGCAAAATGAAGAATGCTGCAAATATACTTAAAGAATTTAACGTAGAGTACAAAGCCTTTGTATTATCAGCTCACAGAGTTCCTGAGGAATTATCTAACACTTTAAGAAATTTAGAAAATGAAGGCTATGAATGTATAATTGCTGGAGCTGGACTTGCTGCTCATCTTCCAGGTGTAATTGCTTCACAGACTATCCTCCCAGTTATAGGTGTTCCAATAGATGCTTCAGTAAGCGGTCTTGATGCACTTCTAGCAATCGTGCAAATGCCAAAGCCAATTCCTGTAGCAACAGTTGGAATTAACAATAGCTTTAATGCTGGAATGCTTGCAATTCAAATTTTATCTTTAAAATACCCAAAAGTTAAAGAACAATTAATAGAATATAGAAAAAATATGAAAAAACAATTTATAGAAGAAAATTCAGAAGGGGTGGAACTATAAAATGGAAAATAAAATGTTATATGAAGGAAAAGCAAAAAGAGTATTTGAAACAGAAAAGGCTGATGAAGTTATCATTTATTACAAGGATGATGCTACAGCATTTAATGGAGCAAAGAAATCACAAATAGATCATAAAGGAATTTTAAATAATAGTATCACTTCAGCAATTTTTGAAATGCTTCACAAGAACGGAATTAAGACACATTTCATTAAAAAGCTAAGTGAAAGAGAACAATTATGTAAGAAAGTTGAGATTGTTCCTGTAGAAGTAATAGTTAGAAATGTAGCAGCAGGAAGCATGGCAAAAAGACTTGGAATTGAAGAAGGAACTGCCTTAAAAACAACTATTTTTGAAATATGCTATAAAAACGATGAACTTGGAGATCCTCTAATAAACGACTATCATGCAGTAGCTATAGGCCTTGCAACTTTTGATGAATTAGAACAAATTTATGCAGCTACAGCAAAAATCAATGAAGTTTTAAAAGAATTCTTCTTAAAGCAAAATATCAAATTAATAGATTTCAAATTAGAATTTGGAAGATTCAACGGAGAAATAATTTTAGCAGACGAAATTTCTCCAGACACTTGTAGATTATGGGATGCAACAACAAATGAAAAATTAGACAAAGACAGATTTAGAAGAGATATGGGAAATGTTGAAGAAGCTTACGTAGAAATATTAAATAGAATATCCAATGTAAAATAGTGAATAATTGGAGGATAATATGATAAATTTAGAAAATGAAATTTTTGATTTAGAAGCTGATAAATTTAAAGAAGAATGCGGTGTTTTTGGAGTTTACTCTAAATCAGGTTTAGATGTGGCAACCTTAACCTATTATGGTCTTTATGCTCTTCAGCATAGAGGACAAGAGAGTGCAGGAATAGCAGTATCAGATGGAGAAAAAATTGTTTGCCACAAGGATATGGGATTAGTTTCAGATGTTTTTAAAGATTCAGTTCTAGAAAGCATGAAAGGTAAAGCTGCTATCGGACACGTAAGATATTCTACTACTGGGGGAAGCAGAGCTGGAAACGCACAGCCTTTAGTTAGTGAATTTAAATTAGGTTCAATTGGAATTGCTCATAATGGAAATTTAGTTAATGCAGATGTAATAAGAGAGCTTTTAGAAGATGGTGGAGTATTATTCCAAACCTCAATAGATACTGAAGTAATTTTAAATTTAATTGCAAGAAGAGCTAAAAAAGGTATAGAAGCTGCCGTTGTAGATGCTGTTCAAGCTATAAAAGGTTCTTATGCAATTGTTATGCTAACAGGAGATAAGTTAATTGGAATAAGAGATCCATACGGAATAAGGCCAATGTGTATAGGTAAAATTGGAGAAGACTATATTATGTGTTCTGAAAGCTGTGCACTAGATTCTGTAGGAGCTGAATTTGTAAGAGACGTAGAACCGGGAGAAGTAGTAATAATCGACGAAAATGGATTGAAATCTATTCAGTTTGCTGAAAAGACAAAATGTATGACTTGTTCTTTTGAATATATATATTTTGCAAGACCGGATAGTACAATAGACGGTATTAGCGTATATGAAGCGAGAGTTGAAGCTGGTGGGCATTTATATCATGAATCTCCAGTGGATGCAGATTTAGTAATTGGAGTACCAGATTCGGGAATACCAGCAGCAGTTGGATATGCTAAGGCTTCAGGGATACCTTACGGAATCGGTTTAATTAAAAATAAATATGTAGGTAGAACATTTATAGCTCCAAATCAGAAGATGAGGGAAAGAGCTGTAACAGTTAAATTAAATGTGTTAAAGGTAAATGTAGAAGGCAAAAGGGTAGTACTTATAGATGATTCTATTGTAAGAGGAACTACCAGCAAAAGACTCGTAGAAATTCTACGTAGAGCGGGGGCAAAAGAAGTACATTTTAGAGTTTGCTCTCCAATAGTTAAATACCCTTGCTATTTTGGGATTGATACACCTTATAGAAAAGACTTAATTGGAGCACAAAAAACTGTTGAACAAATAAGAGAACTTATAGGGGCAGATAGCCTTGGATATTTAAGTACTGATGGATTATTAAGTAGTTTAAAAGGAAAACAAGGTTTTTGTCTTGGTTGCTTCAGTGGAGAGTACCCTATGTCGGCCCCAATTGAACAATCTAAAGAAAGTTTAGAAAGGTAGGTACTAATATGGCAACTTATAAAGAAGCTGGAGTAAATATAGAAGAAGGCTACAAAGCTGTAAACTTGATGAAGGAGCATGCAACTAAAACATACAGTTCTGCTGTATTGAATAATCTTGGAAGCTTTGCTGGTATGTATGAACTTCCTAAAATAAAAAATCCTGTGCTTGTTTCTGGAACAGATGGAGTTGGAACAAAGCTAAAGGTAGCTTTTGAAATGGGCAAATACGATACAGTTGGAATTGACTGTGTAGCAATGTGTGTTAATGATGTTCTTTGTCATGGAGCGACACCTTTATTTTTCTTAGATTATATAGCTTGCGGAAAACTTGATTCTGAACAGGCTGCAGATTTAGTTAAAGGGGTTAGCGATGGTTGTATGGATTCAGTATGTTCACTAATAGGTGGTGAAACAGCTGAAATGCCAGGCTTTTACGAAGCAGGAGATTATGATGTGGCTGGCTTTTGTGTAGGAGTTGTAGATAAAAATGAAATAATTGATGGAAGTACAATAGAAGAAGGTGATGCACTTATTGGAATAGCTTCTTCTGGTGCTCACAGCAATGGTTTTTCATTAATAAGAAAGCTTATAACAGATCTACAAGCAGATTTTAACGGAGAAAAAATAGGTAACGTACTTTTAACTCCAACAAAGATTTATGTAAAAACAGTTTTAGAATTAATGAAAAAGTATAAAATAAAAGGAATGGCTCATATAACTGGGGGCGGTTTTTATGAGAATATTCCAAGAATGTTTAAAGGAGATTTTAAGGCCGTAATAAACAAAAGCAGCTTTGAAATATTACCTATATTCAAACATCTAATGTCTTTAGGTGTTGATGAAGAGCATATGTTTAATACTTTTAATATGGGAATAGGATTTGTTATTTGTGTTAATAAAAAAGATGTTGCTTCTATGATAAAGGATATTGAAGCTATGGGCAATAAGGCTTATGAAATAGGATATGTAGAGGCTGGAGGCAAAGGGGTATGTTTAAAATAGCAGTTCTAATTTCCGGGGGCGGGACCAATCTTCAATCAATAATTGATAGTATTAATAACAATTATCTTGAAAATTGCAGTATAGAATTTGTTATAAGTGATAAAATGGGGGCTTTTGGAATAGATAGAGCGAAAAATAACAATATTAAGACTTATGAACTAGATAAAAAACAGTATAAGGATTCACTGTCAGATAAAATTCTTGAGATAATTGATGGGAAGGTAGATTTACTAGTACTTGCTGGATATCTTTCAATTTTAAAGGGAGATCTTCTGAAAAAATTTAAGAATAGAATAATTAATATTCATCCGTCACTTATCCCAGCCTTTTGTGGAAATGGAATGTACGGAATAAAGGTTCATGAAAAGGCTTTGGAATATGGAGTTAAAGTTTCGGGATGTACAGTTCACTTTGTTGATGAAGGTACAGATACAGGAAGTATAATAATTCAAAAGGCAGTAAAGGTAGAAAATAATGATACACCAGAATCCTTGCAAAAAAGAGTGCTAATTGAAGAACACAAGGCATTGCCAGAGGCTATAAAATTGCTTTCAGAAGGAAAGATTAGCATCAAGGGAAGAAGAGTAGTTGAAGAGTAATAATTTTAAGGAGGTACCTAAATGTTAAAGAGAGCATTAATAAGCGTTTTTGATAAAGAAGGTATATTAGAACTTGCACAATTCTTAGTAAATAGAGGCGTAGAGGTTATATCTACAGGTGGTACATATAGACACCTTAAGGAAAACAATATTCCTGTTACTGAAGTAAATGAAGTTACAGGTTTTGATGAAATATTAGATGGAAGAGTTAAGACTCTTCATCCCATTCTTCATGGTGGAATACTAGCTATAAGAGAAAACCCTAAGCATATGCAAACTATTAAGGACAAGGGAATAGATCCAATCGACATGGTTGTTGTAAATTTATATCCTTTCTTTGAAAAGGTTAAGGAAGATTTAGAATTCGAAGAAAAGGTTGAGTTTATAGATATTGGTGGTCCTACAATGATAAGAGCAGCATCTAAAAACTTTAAAGATGTTATTGTTCTTACAGATACAAAGGATTATAAAAATGTAATGGATCAAATTGAAACAAATGAAGATGTGGATTATATTACAAGAAAGAGACTTGCAGGTAAAGTATTTAACCTAATGTCAGCTTATGATGCAGCAATTAGTAATTTTCTTTTAGCAGATGAGGAATATCCAGAATACTTATCACTTTCATATAAAAAATCAATGGATTTAAGATATGGTGAAAATTCTCACCAAACTGCTGCTTACTACACAGCAACAAATGGTACAGGAGCAATTAACAATTTTGAAATTTTAAATGGAAAGCAACTTTCCTACAATAATATTAAAGATATGGACATAGCATGGAAAACAGTTTGGGAGTTTGATGAAATTGCTTGCTGCGGACTTAAACACAATACACCATGTGGAGTTGCCATTGGAAGCGATGTACATGATGTCTATGTAAAAGCTTATTCTTGTGACCCTGTTTCAATTTTTGGAGGAATAGTTGCAGTAAATAGCAAGGTAGATAAAAGAACAGCAGAAAAGATGGCAGAAATTTTCTTAGAAATAGTAATTGCAACAGACTACGATGAAGATGCTTTAGAAGTTTTAAAGCAAAAGAAGAACTTAAGAGTAATTAAATGCAATGTTAAACCAGAAGACAAATTCAATCTTGCAAAGGTTGATGGTGGAATTTTAGTTCAAAGCGAAGATACATTGTTTGCGGAAAAAATGGAAGTTGTTACAGAGAAAAAGCCTTCTAAAGAAGAATTAAGAGACTTAGAATTTGCTATGAAGGTTTGTAAGTATGTAAAATCAAACGCTATTGTAGTGGCTAAGGATGGCATGGCTACTGGAATAGGCGGAGGACAAGTTAATAGAATTTGGGCTACAAAGGAAGCTCTTGAAAGAGCAAAAGATGGTGGAGTACTAGCTTCAGATGCTTTCTTCCCATTTGATGACGTAGTAACAGAAGCTGCTAAATGGGGGATTAAGGCTATTATCCAACCAGGTGGTTCTGTAAGAGATGAGGATTCTATTAAGGCATGTAATGAAAATAATATAGCAATGGTGTTTACAGGAATTAGACACTTTAAGCATTAATTTTATTTTAGAGAGTTTAGGGTTTACAAGGTAAACTTTGTAGACTCTCTAAAATTTACTGAAAATACAATTTAAATATTAATAAGGAGTGAGGAACTGTGAAGGTTTTAATAGTTGGCTCAGGTGGTCGTGAACATGCAATTGCTTGGAAGGTATCTCAAAGCAATTTGGTTGATAAAATTTATATTGCTCCAGGAAATGGTGGTACTGATAAAGAAGATAAGTGTGAAAATGTTAATCTAGAAAATAATATAGATATTTTAAATTTTGCAAAAGATAATAAAATAGACCTTACAATTGTAGGACCAGAAACTCCATTAGTTGATGGTATAGTTGATATGTTCAGAGAGCATAACTTAAAAATCTTTGGACCATCTAAAAAGGCAGCAGCACTTGAAGGAAGCAAAAGCTTTTCAAAGGATTTCATGAAAAAATATGATGTTAAAACTGCTGAGTACGAAGTTTTTGAAGATGTTAATAAAGCTCTTGAATACTTAAATAATTGTCCTTACCCTACAGTTGTTAAGGCAGATGGACTAGCAGCTGGTAAAGGTGTTGTAATATGTGCTAATAAGGAAGAAGCAAAAGCTGCTATAAATGATTTTATGGTAAAGGATATATTTGCAGGAGCAGGTCTTAGAATAGTTATTGAGGAATTTTTAGAGGGTGTTGAAGCTTCTATTCTTTCTATAACTGATGGAAAAACCATAATACCATTTATATCAAGCAAGGATCACAAGCAAATATACGACAATGATAAGGGACCAAACACTGGTGGAATGGGAGTTATAGCTCCAAATTTCTATTGCTCAGAGGAAGTATTAGAAACCTTTAATAAAGAGATTTTAGCAACTACCTTAAAGGGAATTCAAGGAGAAGAGATGGATTATATAGGAACCATCTTCTTTGGAATTATGATAACTAAAAAGGGAGTATATCTATTAGAATACAATGTAAGAATGGGAGACCCCGAAACTCAAGGAGTTTTATCTCTTATGGAAAGTGATTATGTAGATTTAATACTAAAAGCTATAGATAAAAAACTTGAAGGATACACTGTTGAATGGAAAAATGCTCATGCTTGTTGTGTAACAGCTGTTTCAAAGGGCTACCCAGGAAGTTATGGAAAGGGCTTTGAAATCAATGGAATAGAAAATGTAGAGTGTAAGGTATTTGTTGCTGGAGCAAAAGAAAAAGACGGAAAACTTTTAACCTCTGGGGGAAGAGTTTTAAATGTAGTTGCAGTAGGAGATACGCTAGATAAAGCTAGAGAAATTGCCTACAGAGAAATAGAAAAGGTAAGCTTTGATGGAATTTATTATAGAAGAGATATAGGCGTAAAAAAGAGTCTATAAAATATATTTGGTAAGGAGACAGGTACATGAAAACAACAGTTAAAAGAATATTTGTAGAGAAAAAATCTCCTTTTGATGTTGAAGCAAAAGGATTGTTAAAGGAAATAAGAGAAAACCTAAATATTGTCTCAATAGAAGACTTAAGAATTTTAAATCGTTATGATGTATCTGGAATATCAGAAAAAGAATACTCTAAGGCCAAGGGCACTATTTTTTCAGAGCCTGTAGTTGACTCTGTTTATGATGAAGAAATTAAAATAAATGATAATGAAAAGGTATTTGCAGTAGAATACCTTCCAGGGCAATACGACCAAAGAGCTGATTCAGCTGCTCAATGTATTCAAATATTAACTCAAAGTGAAAAGCCTATTGTTAAATGTGCAAAGGTTATTATACTTAGTGGAAGTATTAATGAAGAAGAATTAGTAAAAATTAAAGATTATTATATAAATACAGTAGATTCTATGGAAGCTTCTCTTGAAAAACCATTAACTTTAGAGATGGAATGGGAAATCCCAAAGGATGTTGAAGTTTTAAGTGGATTTATAGATAAAACTGAAGAAGAACTTTTAAAGCTTATGGAAGAATTAGGACTTGCAATGAGCTTTGAGGATTTGAAGTTTTGCCAAGGATATTTTAAAGAAACAGAAAAAAGAAATCCTACTTTAACAGAAATTAAGGTTATAGATACCTATTGGTCAGATCACTGTAGACATACAACCTTCCAAACAAAAATTGAAGATGTAAAGTTTGAAGAAGGAAAATATTCAACACCAATTAAAGCTGCTTATGAAGAATATTTAGCTTCAAGAAATTATGTTTATGGAGATAGGGAAAAAGATGTATGCCTTATGGACATTGCAGTAATGGGTATGAAGGAACTTAGAAAAAGAGGACTTCTAGATGATTTAGAGGTTTCAGATGAAATTAATGCTTGCAGCATAGAATGTGACGTAGAAATAAATGGTAAGCTTGAAAAATATCTTATAATGTTTAAAAATGAAACTCATAATCATCCAACTGAAATTGAGCCATTTGGAGGAGCAGCTACATGTCTTGGAGGAGCAATTCGTGATCCATTATCAGGAAGATCCTATGTTTATGGTGCAATGAGAGTCACAGGAAGTGCTGACCCAAGAAAGTCTGTGGAAGAAACTCTTCCAGGCAAGCTTCCACAAAGACAAATTACTATTAAGGCTGCCCATGGATACAGCTCTTATGGAAATCAAATAGGACTTGCTACTGGTTATGTTGGTGAGGTTTATGATGAAGACTTCGTTGCAAAGAGAATGGAAATTGGAGCAGTTATTGCTGCTGCACCTAAGGAAAATGTAATGCGTTTAGTTCCTGAAAAGGGAGATTCAATTATTTTAGTTGGTGGTAGAACAGGAAGAGACGGCTGTGGTGGAGCTACTGGTTCTTCAAAGGAGCACGATGAAGCATCTATTTTAAACTGTGGTGCTGAAGTACAAAAAGGTAATCCTCCAACAGAAAGAAAGCTTCAAAGATTATTTAGAAATTCAAAGGTAAGTAAGATAATTAAAAGATGTAATGACTTTGGTGCTGGCGGAGTTTCAGTAGCAATTGGAGAGCTTAGTGAAGGACTAGATATTAATTTAGATTTAGTTTCTAAAAAATATGAAGGCTTAGATGGAACTGAGCTTGCAATTTCAGAGTCACAAGAAAGAATGGCTGTAGTAGTAACCAAAGAAAATGCTGAAAAATTTATAGAATACTCTAAAGAAGAAAACCTAGAAGCTATTGAGGTTGCACAGGTTACAGATAATAGAAGACTTAAAATGACTTGGAGAGATAAGACCATTGTTGATATAAGCAGAGACTTCCTTGACACTAATGGTGTAAAGCAAAGAATTAATGTTAATATAATAAATCCTTCTGATAAGACTTATTTTGATAAAGACTCTTGTGAAGATATAAAGGCTAAGTGGCTTGAAACTATGGAAGACTTAAATGTTTGTAGTCAAAAAGGCTTAGTTGAAAGATTCGATAACTCTATTGGAGCAGGAACAGTCTTAATGCCTTTTGGAGGAAAATATGAAAGCACTCCAACAGAAGCAATGTGTTTTAAAGTGCCAGTTTTAGAAGGTGAGACTACTACAGGAACCTTAATGTCTTATGGATATAACCCTAAGATAGGTAAATGGAGTCCTTTCCATGGAGCACTTTATGCAGTAATTGAAGCTGTAACTAAGATAGTAGCAGCTGGAGGAGATTATAAAAATATAAGACTAACCCTTCAAGAGTACTTTGAAAAGCTTGGAAGTGACCCAGTTAAGTGGGGAAAACCATTAAGTGCATTACTTGGAGCCTTTTATGCTCAAAAAATGCTAGAAATTCCGGCAATAGGCGGAAAGGATAGTATGTCAGGTACTTTTAAGAATATAAATGTTCCACCAACTCTAGTGGCTTTTGCTGTAGATGTAGCAAATACTGATAAGGTTATTTCTCCTGAATTTAAGAAAAAAGGAACAAGAGTAATTTTATTAAAAGCAAATAGAGATGAATATAATCTTCCTAAATTTGATGAATTAAAGAAAAATTATCAGGTAGTAAATAAGCTTATAAATGAAGGCTTAGTTCTATCTGCTCATACTGTAAGAATGGGTGGTATTGCAGAAGCTATCACTAAAATGTGCTTTGGAAACAAAATTGGTATGAGTTTTTCAAATAACGTAAAGTCAAAAGACTTATTTACAGAAGATTATGGTTCAATAATACTTGAAATAGATGATAAGGTAGAAATTAAAGAGGAGTTCAAGGATGTAAATTACTCTTTAATTGGCTTCACAAAAGGAACTCCTATAATAAAAATACAAAATGAAGAAATAGAGCTAGAAGAAATCTTAGCTAAATGGGAAGGTACTCTTGAAAAAGTATTCCCAACAAAAGCAGAAGAAATAAAGGGAGAAGTCCAATTAAAGCTATATGATAATAAATCTACTAAAGCACCTACTATAAAGCTTGCAAAACCTAAGGTATTCATTCCAGTATTCCCAGGTACAAACTGTGAATATGATGTAGAAAAAGCTTTTAGAAATGCAGGTGCAGAAACAGAAATAAGCGTATTTAGAAACTTAACAGCAATAAATATCGAGGAATCTGTAGAAGCTATGGTAAAGGGCATTAGCTCTTCTCAAATAATAATGCTTCCAGGGGGCTTTAGTGCTGGAGATGAACCAGAGGGTTCAGGTAAATTTATAGCTACAGCCTTTAGAAATCCTAAGGTTAAAAATGCAGTTATGGAGCTTTTAAATAAGAGAGATGGCTTAATGCTAGGAATTTGTAACGGCTTCCAAGTGTTAATAAAGCTAGGCTTAGTTCCATATGGAGAAATAAGAGATATTGATGAAGCTTGTCCTACATTAACTTATAACAAAATCGGAAGACATATGTCTAAAATAGTAAATACAAAGGTAGTATCAAACCTTTCACCATGGTTCAACAATATAACTCTTGGAGATGTTCACAGTATAGCTCTTTCTCACGGAGAAGGAAGATTTGTTTGTTCTAGTGAATTAGGAGAAGAGCTATTCAATAAAGGTCAGGTAGCAACTCAATATGTTGACTTTGAAGGAAATCCAACCTATGACATTGAGTTTAACCCTAATGGATCTGCCTTTGCTATTGAAGGTATAACAAGTCCAGATGGAAGAATACTAGGAAAGATGGGTCACTCAGAGAGAATAGGAAAGAATGTTTATAAAAATATTATAGGCGAGAAGGATCAAAAATTATTTGAAGCAGGAGTTAATTACTTCAAATAAATATAAATGCTAAATATAAGGTATAGAGCTAATTATTGCTTTATACCTTTTTAGCATTGACCAAACTGAGAATTATTATTAATATATATATATCAGACTACATGCAATAAGAAAATATATAATTAAAGGATGAATATATATGAAGAAATTAATCCAAAAGCTTTATAAAGAAAATTATCTTGAAGAAAATGAGATTGTTGATTTACTAAATAATATAGATGAAGAAGATATAAAGGATTTAATTTCTAAGGCTTTAGAGACAAAAGAAAGAGTCTATGGGAAAAAAGTCTTTATGAGAGGCTTGATTGAATTTACAAATTATTGTAAAAATAATTGCATTTATTGCGGTATAAGAGCATTAAACAGGAATGTAGATAGATATAGATTAACCTTAGAAGAAATATTAGAGGCAGCAGAAGAGGGCTATAGATTAGGCTATAGGACCTATGTACTTCAAGGAGGAGAAGATGATTATTTTACTGATGATAGAATTGTTGAAATAATTAAAAGTATAAAAACTAAATTCCCTATGTGTGCAATCACCCTTTCTATAGGAGAAAAGTCCTATGAGTCCTATAAAAGATTTTATGATGCAGGAGCAGAGAGATATCTTTTGCGTCATGAAACAGCTTCAAAGGACTTATATAATAAGCTTCATCCTAATATGAGCTTTGAAAATAGAAAAAATTGTCTATATGATTTGAAAGAAATAGGATATCAAATTGGAGCTGGCTTTATGGTAGGTCTTCCAGGACAAAGAAATGAAGATTATGCTAAGGATTTAAGCTTTATAAAAAGATTAAAGCCACACATGGTTGGAATTGGTCCTTTTATTCCTCAAAAGGATACACCTTTAGGAAAGGAAAGTAAGGGTACAGTGGAAACTACTATATTAATGCTAGCACTTATAAGACTACTCCTACCAGAAGTGCTTCTTCCAGCAACTACTGCCCTAGGAACAATAGACCCTTTAGGGAGAGAAAAGGGGTTAAAGGCTGGAGCTAATGTTGTAATGCCTAATCTATCTCCAAGGTCAGTAAGAGAAAAATATGCTTTATATGATAATAAGATATGTACTGGTGATGAAGCAGCTCACTGCAGAGGATGCATTGAAAGAAGAATTAACAGTGCAGGCTTTGAAGTTGATATGGGTAGGGGAGATAATATTACTTGGAATAGAACTAAATAATAAATTATGTTAAAAGCATTATGGAAACATGATGCTTTTATGATGAATATAACCTATATGTAGGAAAAATTTTTAATATTATTCGAAATTAATTGATAAAAAAATAAAAATATAGTAGTATTATTAGTAAATTAATATTATATTGTCAAATTGTAAGAAAAATAGTAATAAATTATTTGAATATGAAATTGACTAAGGAGGAAAAATGGATATTAAGCTTAAAGTTTCACATTTTATCAATAGAGGTTTGCAAAGTGAGGCTGAGAAAGTATTTGAGGGCATAGTTAGAGGTAGAAAGAGAGCCCTTGAAAACTGGCTTGAGGATAGATGGAATGAACTAGAATTAGTATTGGATACTGTAAATGCTTATTTAGATAAAGAAGAAATGAGTGGGGACAGACTACTAGAAATACTAAAAGATAAAAAGATGCAGTTTAAGGATTTTTCTGAAATTTTCTTCATAAACTCACAAGGAAAAGTAAGCTTTTCTAGTTACACGGCGAATATGGGTAAAGATTTAAACGAATTTCCAAATTATACAAGAGGTATGAAAGGTAAACCTCTAATGTATGGACCTTATATTGATGAAGACAGCTTAAAAATTGGAGAATCTAATTCAAAGTTTTTTGATGAAGTAACCTTAATGTTGTCTCTTCCTTTTTATAATGAAACTACAGGTAAAAAGGCAGTTTTATGTGGAAGAATCCCAAATGATGTAATGAGTGATATACTTCAAGAGGAAGATACTCACATATATAAGGAGTCTGGAGATAATTATCTATTTATGATAAAGTCCAATAGAGGAATAGAACCAGGTACAGCTATTTCTAGAAGCAGATTTGAGGATGACACCTTTACCCTCGGAGACAACTTAAAAAGTGGTGTTAAAACAAAAAAATGGGGAACTATTAAAATAAATAAACATACTGAGTTCGAAATTGTATTTAAAGATCCAGCTACTAACAGCTTGCATAAGGGAGTACAAAATACCATAAATAACGAAGATCACTTAGAAGTTTGGCCAGGATATCCTGACTATAGACATATTCTAGTTGGAGGTAAGGGAATTATACTTCAACCTAAGCACTGTGAAGAAGTTTGGGGTATGCTTTGCGAGGGGGATATTGAAGAAATATATAAATTTAGAAGCATTAATTTTAAGCTTCCTTTGTTTCTTGGAGGTATTAGTGCAGTTTCTTATGGAATAAATTATTTTTTAATGAATTTTAATAACTATATAAGAATACCTTCAACAGTTGGGATTTTTCTTATTAATTTTTTAATTTCTGTTTTTGCAATTAATAAGCTTGTAAAAAAACCATTGAAAAGAACTACAAAAATACTTCAGGAAATAGCTGAAGGAGATGGTGATTTAACAAAAAGAGTGGGCAAGCTTTCTAATGATGAAATAGGAGAGGTTGCTAGATGGTTTAATAAGTTTTTAAATAATCAAATGACCCTAGTAAAAAGAATAGGCAGCTCCTCAAAGGATTCAGAAAAATCTTTAGAAAATTTATCCACTGTAATGAAAGAATTTCAAAGCAGTGCAGTAGCAATTGAAAAAGAAATTTTTGATATGGTTACCTTTTCTAAAGGACAAAATGAAATTTTCCAAAAAACCGAGAAGAATTTCAAAGTAATTGCAGAAGAAGGTAAAAAAATAGACGATATATTAGATAAAATAAACGAGAATACGAAAGAAACAAATGAAAATGTAATAAAAAATGGAGAAGCCTCCAAAGAAGTCCTTACAACTATGGAAGTTCTAGAGGAAGAGATGAAGAAAACCTTACAAAGTGTAAATGTATTAAAAAATTATTCCTCGGATATATATAATGTTGTAAATGTAATAGAAGATATAAGTGATCAAACAAAACTGCTTGCATTAAATGCTTCTATTGAGGCAGCTAGAGCAGGAGATAGTGGAAAAGGCTTCTCAGTGGTGGCACAAGAGGTTTCAAATCTTGCTAATCAATCTAGTGAAGCTACAGTTTCTATTGGAGAGCTTATAAATAACGTACAAAAGGAAACAGAGAATACCATTGCAAATGTTCAGGAAATATCTTTAGAAGTTGATAAGGTGAGCCACATTGTAAGATTGTCTATAAATATGTTTGAGGAAATTCAAAAACATATTGCCAATGTAACAAAGGATGTAGGAGAAATTTCTATATTTATTAATGAACAGACTAAACAGCTTAATGATATTACCTCAAGCACTGAAAGCATAGCAAATAAAATAAATAAAGATACAGAAAAGAATGAGGGAAGAAGCGAAGTTATATTAAATATGATGAAGTCTGTAATAGACCAATTGGCTTATGTAGACCAAGCCTCAAAGGTGTTATATAACAGTTCGAATAATTTAAATGAAATTGTAAGTGCTTTTAAGCTTATAGAAAAATAATATAATTAATAAAAGTATTTGGAGATGATTTAATGAAGCTAGCACTAGCTCAAATGGATGTATTTTGGGAGGATAAAGAGAAAAATAAAACTACCTGCGAAGGCTTTTTAAAAAGAGCAAAGGAAGCTGAAGTAGATATAGTAGCCTTCCCAGAAATGACTCTTACAGGTTTTTCACAAGATGTAAGCAAAATTGGAGAAGCTAATGAAGAGACAATAAATTGGTTTAAAAATAAGTCTTTAGAATATAGCATATGTACTTGCTTTGGATATGTAGAAAAGGGATTAGAAAAAGGGGAAAATAAACTTGCAATTATATCTAAAGAGGGAAAAATAATAAATAGCTATACCAAAATTCATCCTTTCTCTTATAGTGGTGAAGATAAATATTATCAGGGTGGAAATGAGATAAATTTATTTAAGCTGCAAGAGGCTGATATTTCAACCTTTATATGTTATGATTTAAGATTTCCTGAAATATTCCAAATAGCCTCTAAAAAAGCTCACTTAATAATTGTAATAGCGAATTGGCCAAAGAGTAGAAGTGATGCATGGAAAACTTTATTAAAGGCTAGAGCGATAGAAAATCAATGCTTTATTGCAGGGGTTAATCGAATTGGCAGTGGAGATGGCATTGAATATAGTGGAGATTCAATGATTGTAGATCCTAAAGGGAATATCTTAAAGACTTCACACAATAAAGAAGAGCTGCTTATTGAAGAAATTCAAATAAATGAAGTATCTAGCTTAAGGGACAAATTTCCTTACAAAAAAGATAGAAAAGAGGAACTTTACTCCAAGCTATTAAAGGATAGTAAGTAATTTTAATAAGGTGACTAATTTAGATATTTATTGCTAAGTTAGTCACCTTTATGTTTTCTATTTTTTAAAGTAATATAATTTTCCATTCTCTAAAGAAGAGTCAATTAGATCTTTATCATAAAGATAGGCAATAAAAGCTGAGATAGAGGTTAAATCTAGCATATATCTTCTAAAGGTTAAAGAAATATCATTGTAGACTAAGATATTTTCAAGAATCTCCTCTTTGGTATAAGGCTGATCTAGTAATTCAAGGATAAAATCTATATTCTCTTGAATGCTTTCAAGATTTTTTTCTATTAGAATATTAAATTCATCCTTTGAATAAATATCTTTTCCATGGCCAGTTATAAAATAGTCTGCAGCAACATCCTTTAGGCTATTAAGGGAATTAATCTGCATTTCAATATTAAACAAGAAAGGGAAAGGATATTTGATTAAGGTTTCATAGCTAAAAACGCTATCCCCTAAAAAGCATACCTTCTCAGGAGTTATGATCCCAATATCTTCTTGAGAATGACCAGGCAGAGGTAAAATTTGAAATTTCTCATCATTGATTTTTGTAATGCCATAATCCAAGGTAAAATCCACTTCAAAAGGCTTTATAACTTCAGTTAATTTTTTCATTGGACTTGAGGAAAATATTTTTATATAATTAAATTCTGGGTTTTCCATACATACTCTTTCTTTATTAGAAGTATACACAAGAGTTCCAGGATAATTTTCTTTAAAAAAATTAT
>Ga0074193_1000415_pt1 | contig 73439 bp, 74 predicted proteins | sample EPASupsiteHSE605_FD_64523 | JGI IMG/M metagenome (GOLD analysis project Ga0074193, IMG submission 64523) | Bioremediated contaminated groundwater from EPA Superfund site, New Mexico - Sample HSE6-05 | ecosystem: Environmental > Aquatic > Deep subsurface > Groundwater > Contaminated ...
GGAGAAGCAGATCGACGCGCTGGCAGAACTGATGAGCATGGATCTGCACACCTCCAAGGCATGGCGAATCAAGGAAATGCTTCGCTGGGTGCGCCAAGCGACTACCGTCAGAGGCGCCAAATGGCGGTTGACCACGTTTCTCAATGTCGCCCGATCACTGACCGACGATATTGATCTCCTCAAGCCGGTCCGCAAAGCCCTGCGAACAATCGAGAAACACCGCGAGGCCATTTGCGCCCGCTGGATCTCGGGGCACAACAACGCCCGAATCGAAGCACTCAACGGTATCTTCCAGGCGGCCAAATGCAGGGCCAGGGGATATAGAAACGACGACACCTTTATCAGCATCATCTACCTGCTGGCCGCACCGATACAGAATTTACTCAAATCCACTTGATTCGTCGAAGAGCCATGAACGCGAACTGACTATCTGTTTTTTAGGGGAGGGCACTTGCTCCAATTCAAGGCAAGAGGTCCCCTGAAGTTCTGAAACCGTCCTGGCCAACACGACGCTAAACTGGCGGCGAATATCCTGAATATCACTCTGAGCAAGATCAAGCGCGGTTTGGATACCCAAAGCATTGAGCTTCCGGTGCAGCTTCCTGCCCACACCCCACACCTCATCAACCGGTGCAATGCTCATCAACTTGCGCTGCCGTTCCACGTCAGTCAATACAACAACCCCTCCAGTACCTAGATATTTCTTGGCACCATAGTTGGCGAGTTTGGCGAGGGTCTTTGTCGGAGCAATGCCAACTGCCACGGTAATACCGGTCCATTGCTGGATCGTCTTACGAACCGTAACGCCAAAAGCGTGCAAATCAGGAACACCTCTGACATCAACAAACGCTTCATCGATCGAATAGATTTCAATCGCAGGGGCAAGGGTCTGCAGGATGTTCATCACCCGATGCGACATATCGGCATAAAGCGTGTAGTTGGAAGAAAAGACCTCTATACCGTGCCGTTCGATCTGCTCTTTGATCTGAAAGGCCGGCACGCCCATTTTAAGGCCCAGCGCTTTGGCTTCGGCTGACCGGGCAACAACACAGCCGTCGTTGTTGGAGAGCACCACCACAGGCTTTCCCCGGAGCGATGGCCGAAAAATGGTCTCGCAGGTAGCATAGAAGTTGTTGCAGTCAACCAGGGCAAACATTACTTGAAGACCCTGACAAGCCCCTTTACCCTACCGAAAATTTCAAAATCATCATGTTCGTTCAGTTCAATAGGGGGGTAATGCTCATTGTGCGCAATAAGACGCAATTTGGGATAAAGCGATAACTCTTTGACCGTCATTTCACCATTTATCATAGCTATGACTATGGAGCCGTCAAAAGCCTCTTCGGAACGGTCAACGGACAATATGTCCCCAGGGTGAATGCCTGCTTCAATCATCGAGTCTCCATCCACGCGCACAAAAAAAGTGGCAGGAGGATTGGTGACCAATAATTCGTTGAGGTCGAGCGTGCGGTCAATGTAATCATCAGCCGGTGACGGAAAACCTGCGGAGACCCCAGCGTGGACCAGGGGGATGGGTTGCGAAATGAACTCATCCGGATATCCGACGAATTCAACATTAGATATACGTTGGTTCATGGTCACTCCAAAGATTCTGGTATATTTTTAATTTCCCAAATGCAACGATGCCGCTAACGACATGACTGATGAGACAATTCCGACGCGTACCGGCAATTGTCCACCAGGTATCACCTGACAATAAAATCATTTTTAATTATAAAAATTATTAAAAAATCATTTAAAATAGCTATTGATTCACTCAGAAAAATATTGAGGAGTGCCAGCTGATCAGGGATAAGATCTCACAAGGGCAAGGATTGCGGTAATTGAAATCCCACCGTTGAACCAGTGAAAAAAGAGGAGTGATAGATTCACCCTCTAATGAGGATTAGAAATTTACAGCGAGTCTTCGGGCTATTTCACGCCGTCAGTCAGCTTGGTGCCCGCCTTGAACTTCACAACCTTCTTGGCTGGGATTTGGATGGTTTCACCCGATTGGGGATTACGTCCTTCACGAGCGGCCCGTTCGGAAACGGAAAAAGTACCAAAGCCAACCAAGGTGACTTTGTCGCCAGCTTTCATAGCATCCGCGATCGCCTCGAATACACTGGCCACCACCTGCTCGGCAGCAGTTTTGCCCAAGGCACATTCGCTTGCTATCTTCTCCACCAACTCGCCTTTGTTCATACGCTCTTTATCCTCTGTGGAATGGGTTATTTTGAAATTACAGATTCCCTGATGAGTAGCAGACCCTTTAGACCCTTGCAAGTCGATTTGTGCCGCTCGAACAAAGAGGCGTTCAGGCTGAATTGACCTGGAGACATTAGGTCTCCACTTTTTTTAAATCATTTTAAAATAAAAAAATCATTTTTATGATAAGAAATGATTGAAAAATCATATCAAGGTGTGTATTGATTATATCGATTCCAGATGAATTTCCACAGCATAATCTATATTTATTGGGGAGAGAGAATGATCTATGCAGTAGTGAATACGAAGGGAGGCGTGGGTAAAACCACAACTGCTGTTCACCTTGCGACCATGCTTTCTCGTCATGGCAAGACGTTATTGATCGATGGAGATCCTCAAGCCAGTGCCGCAAGTTGGGCCGCCTGGCGGCGCGATAATCCTGCTTACACCCCAAGCCCCACAACTGTTTGTCTCGCGGGTAAAGCCATTCTCACCGAAGGGAAACAGCTCGCAGGTGGTTTTCAGGATGTTGTCATTGATGCCGGAGGGCGTGATTCCGTTGGATTACGGTCAGCTTTGCTGCTCGCACAAAGGGCGATTGTGCCGGTCGGTGCATCTAACCTTGATGCTGCAGCCATGACCGATCTTCTCACAGTTGTTGAGCTTGCCCGTGATTTCAATCCTGATCTCGATGTGCTGGTTTTGTTGACAAGGATTGACCCTCGCACCAAAGACGTCGCTGAAATGATCGAGTTTTTAGTCGAACAAAAATTGAACGTATTGCCAAGCAAGATTTGCGAACGGGTCGCGTTTCGCCGAGCTATCGGTGAGGGTGCAACCGTAGGTGAATTGGGAAAAGATCAAACCGCCATCTCTGAAATGGAGTCTTTTTTTAAGGAAGTGACAGCATGAAGAAAAAACCCGATATTGCCGGATTCGTCTCGACAAAAGACCCAAGCAATTTTCTTGATGGTGCCGTTGCCGATGCAACTGAGCGGAAAAGCACACCTGAAACAAGAGGCAGGAAAAAAAGCCTGGTAGATAAAAAACAAAAATCCTTCCATCTACCCACGGACATTTTGGACGCCATCGAAAAGAACAGCCCTGGAAACATGAGTGTCTTTGTCGAAAAAATTCTGCGGGAATATTTTGAGCAAAACAATATGATTTGAGTGACTGCGGGAAGGGTGCTAATTTCCAGCACAGAACAACTCAATGATTGTTCAATGTAATTATTCGAGGGGGCGACTATAGTGGCCTCTCTTTTCCCCTTTATCGCGAAGGTTCCCACCGCACGATAAGGGGGCTTTTTCATTTCCAGCATGACAACAAGAAAGCCTAACGGTCCGCACGATCTGACTAGGCCTGGTTACAGCAAACTGTCTATATCTTGTTTCTGTTCATCCGCTGCACGAATGGTACAGCGTTCACCGGCTGTTGTCCTGATCGTGCGACTTGGTCACCGGATCGCCGGGCGACGACCAGGGGTGAGTAATCGGGCTGCCGTTTTTCGAGAGCGGGTTTGCCTTCTTCCACCGGCTTATTTGAGACAACAGCTCGAACAGAGACCTTGACCGGCCCTTTCCCCAGGGCATCCTTAACCATTTCAGCATATCTCCGGCCTCTGTCTTCATTGGGCGAGTGATACGCGCCAACCGCGTTCCAACTCTCGCCGTGCCGGGCGATCTCTTGTTTCAATATCCACGACCCGAGATAAATATTTGCCAGAGGATCAAGGGCCGCTTCCAGCGGGATTCCGTATTTCTTCAGCCAGAAATTATTCACCTGCATGACGCCGGAGTCAAAGGACCGCCCCTCCGCCTCTGCTTCCTTGGCTTTTGCTAAAGCCTTTTCCTTGGAGTCAAAACGGTATCCCTTGCCCTCGATGTTGAGCGCCCATGGGGAGAGGCCGCTTTCAACGTGGGCAATCGCCTGCGTCCATGCTGCCGGAACGCCCCAGGCGTAGGCTGCTTCCTTAAACATCGGGGCGAAAGGTATTTGTTCCGCCCTGGCCGGAGCGGTGACCACACTTCCAGCCAGGACCAGGGCAACCAGCAATCGTTTCACCGAGCCACCTCGACAACTCGCGTTGTGACCCTCTTGGTGACGGCATCGAGGCTGCGTGATTTGTGCAGGTCATTAAAATCAGTGTATTTCTTTACTTTTTCCTCTTTGGTGAAACTCGGCGCAATGACTGTGGCCCCAACCACTTGCGCGGCTTCCTGCGCCCGTTTCAAGCCTACATTACCAAGCGGGATTCCATTGATTTGCTCCGGTAAATGATGGTCGTTATCCGCACAAATAGTTATTTCGGCCTGCGGGTATTTCTCGCGTAAAAGTTCGGCCACCGGTAAGAGATTATGAGCGGTGAACGCCGCTACCACCGGTTGACCGGTGGCCATGTGCAGGCTGGCCGCCGTGGCGTAACCTTCAGCTATCAGTATTTCTCCGCCTTCCAATGCATCCGGAGAGGGTAGAACCAAGGCCGCCCCTTGCTGTGGGCATCCCGATTCAAATCTCTTCGTGCCGTTCTGCTCGATCCATTGCAGTGTTTGCACGCGGCCGGATCGCAGATCAAATCCAGGAATAAGAAGATTCCCCCGGCTGTCCTGCTTCAGTCCAAACCCTGATACACCCTTCTCCTGAAGATACGGGTGCTCCTCGGTGGGCTCGGCGTTCATCCACTTGGCATAGGCCCGCTTCATGGCCTTTGCCTGCTGTTCTTTCCGTTCGTTCGCCCGTTCCGCCAACCGTTCCGATGCTTCTGTTCTGAGTGCATCCTTCTGCTCTACGGTCAGGGAATGGCCGGTGGCGATCCATTTGACCTGCTCACCGGACTTATGATTCTGCCCCCAACCGTTAGGGCGTCCATCGGCATACCCGCAATACGCACCGTCTTTCCCCCCAGGCTTACCACCCTCCACCGGAACCCGGTGAATCTGGCCATCCAAGACCGGTTCATCGACAATGAGGCCCGCCTGTTGGAGCGTTTGAGCAAACTCGTCTGCAGGCGGTAGACCCGAAGACGACGCCGCAACCGCAGATTCCTTTTCCGGAAGCCACGCGGCCAGCGCCGTCAGGGGTGCCCCCTCCGGGACATACCAAAGTTTTGCATCCCTATCCCATTTCGCACCTGCGTTTTTGGCCTGGTTCTTTTCTTTGTACGGGACGGACAAGAATGTTTTGGCCTCAGCAAACACTTGATCCGCAGGCGCAACCTCTGGAGATAGGATTTCAGCGGATTGTTGGACTTCAGGTGTTCCGCTGGCCATCACAATCCCGGCTTCGGGTTGTTGCACTGTCAAATCCTGTTGCAGGTTCATCACATACTCCTTTATTTTCTCGGCATCACGGCAGGCCCGCATGATCTCATACGGGTCTTTCTGGAGAACACTCACCCAACTGTCCACATACGAAACATGCTGATCCGGTTGGTTCGGCAAGCCTAATTCCTGGTTGAGCATCCAGGACGCAATCTCCGCGCGTAATTCCTCCTTGGCGTACACCTCAGACCCATGCGGCCCAAACTCGCGACCCATCCGGGACTCGTGCCCGGTCCAATGACTGAGTTCATGCAGGGCGGTGCTGTAATAGTTGCCCGCCTCCGGAAAATGCTCACGCGGTGGCAAATGAATGTCATCGGTCGCAATCCGATAAAAGGCCCGGTCGCTCTGGTCATGGGTGATCGATGCTCCGGAGTTCCGTAATATCTCTTCGCCACGTTCAATCGGATCCCAGGAGAGTTCCGGCGGTTCATAGGCGGGCAGATCCTGCCCGTCGAGGGTCTGCAACTGACTGACGTGGAACACAGAAAAGACATGGAGACGGGGCCGTTCCAGTTGCACGTTTTCCTTTTTCTCCTCGCCTTTTTCATCTTTAACCGGCTGACCGGCATCGTCCAGTACGGCCTGGCGATCCGTCCATTGCCAGAACACGACCTGTTGCGCCTTGGAGCCCTTCTTAACCCGCCATTCCTGGTCATTGGCCTGTTTCATGGTCATCCAGCGAGGATCAGCGTAGCCGTGCCGGGCCAGCATCACCGTGTTGACGCCCTTGTAGACCGTGCCGGTAACCGGGTTCAGGGGACGGCGGCATTCTCCGGCCTTCCATGGCTTTTGCCAGGGGGCGGTGCCGTTTTTCAGCTCTTCGATGATCGTCTCGGCAAAGGTCTCCGAAACGCTTTTGCGGTTAGATTTTTTCACTGGTTCCACCCTCCAGCACATCGCCCAGGTCTTCATCGCCGGGGAACGCGCCCATGTAGTCGGCGACATCCGGATCGACCGGGATACCCATACCGGGATTGTCCATGGCCTGTTGTTCCACTTTCTGTGCTGCGGCTTCCAAGTATTCCATGTGATTCCTCCTTAAAAGGTGAGAACCGGCTCAACTGGCCGGAGAGCTGCAAGCGGCACCAGGCCGAAGTATCGGCTATCAAAACTGCCGCTATGGTGTGGCGAGAGGACAAGTGCCTTGCCCGGCGCAATGACGCCGGGAACAAGGCGTGAGGACGGCGGGGGCCTCCCTTTGCTGTCCCTGCTGACGACCGCCGTACCGGCCAGGGGTTGGCCGTTGACCGCAATCAATCCTTGTTCCAATCCGACGACATCCCCGGCCAGGCCGGAAACGACTTTGAGCAGGGGCCGCAAGCCTGAAGGGCAGGAACCGGCGGCCAAGTAGCCCCTTTCTTGCGCCAGGCTGATGGACTCGGCATCTTCCAGGCAAAACGAGGCCAAGCGTCCACGCTGCACCGGGCCGCCGGTGATCCGATAGAGGCCGACTGGTAGCGACCGGGTCAGGTTCAGCCGGTAGCCTGCTGCCCAGCACCCAACGAACGCCAGCAAGACGATAAAGCTAATCGCACAGATATTTTTCATATTCCGCTGCCGTGATCGTCGGGGAGAGTGACACCGGCGGTTGTTCCTGCCGCGAAGGGGTATAAAGGCTGTCCGACACCGCCGGGGCGGCGATCTTGGCACGGGCTGAAAACACCGGATCGATGAAATAGAGGATTTGCCGACCGTAGATCGGTGATTGCCCGGCAGTAAAGATCAGCATGTCACCGGGCGCGGTGACCTGGCCCTCACTGTTTTTGGTTGGTCCCGGCAACCGCAGGCACTCATCGGTGGTTAAGAGCGGCCTGGAGGTCTCGGCAATGCTGGTTGAGCGTGACCGGCCGCCTTTGCCGCGACTGATCGACACTTTTTTACTGACCACCGTAGTAGTGCCGGTGAGCTTGGAGAGGTAGTCCGCCGTCTCGGGCAGGTTGGGAGCATAGGCGATCCGGACATGGCAATTGGCCATCAAGGCGTTATCTGCGCCATAGACGCTGTTGAGCTGCTTGGTGTCCTGGACGATGAAATAGCCTTTGATGCCGTACCCGGCCATGAAGGAAATGGCCCGCTCGATGATCGGCAGCTTGCCCAGAGCGGTGAACTCATCGAGCATCAGCAACAGCCGGTGCGCGTAGGCAGCTGTCCCTGCACCATCGGCAAAGGTCATTTTCTCGGTCAACCTGCCCAAGAGTTGCGTCATAAAGATGCGCAGAAGCGGGCGCAGCCGGTCAATATCGGCTGGAGAGACCACCAGATACAGGTTGACCGGCGAGGGATGATTCATCAGATCCATGATCCGGAAATCACACCGGGAGATGTTGCGGGCAACGACCGGATCACGGTACAGCGCCAGGTTTGCCGTGGCCGTGGAGACGACGCCCGCCATCTCCTTGTCCGCCTTTGCCAGCATGCCGCTGGCGGCGGAGGCGCAGAAAACATGGGCCGCATTGCCCAGCTCCGGACCCATCTCGGCAAAGATCTCTGTCAGCAGGGCCGCATGATCGGTGGCAATCATTTCCTCGAACAGTTCCCGAGGGCCGCCTTCCCGATCCGGATCCTCCAGCATCACCGAAACATCATAGAGGCTCGCCGGTCGATCCCGATACCGCCTGATCGTGATCAGACAATGCAGCAACACCCCGCCAAAAAAACCGGCTGCCGCCTTGTCCCAATAGGCCGGGAGTCCTTTGCCGTCCGGGTCCAGCACCATGTTGGCCACCTGTTGCACATCCGAGATGGCGCGGTTGCCGTTCAACCTGATTTCTTCCAGCGGGTTAAAACAGGCCGTTGCCCCGCTCGGGTCCGACGGTTCAAACCGCAGGGTTTTGTTGCCCCGGCTTTTGAGGTATCCGGCGGTCAGGGCGTAGTTCTCGCCTTTAATGTCAAACACCACACTGGACTGTTCCCAGGCCAGCAAGGTGGGAAGAATCAGGCCCACGCCTTTACCGGAACGAGTGGGCGCAAAACACAGCAGATGTTCCGGGCCATTATGGCGCAAATACAGTTGTTCTTTCTTCTTGGAGTCAAACCAACCGCCGACATAGACGCCTTGTCCGGACAGGTAGCCCATGGCCTTAATGTCGTCACAGGTCGCCCACCGTGCCGTGCCGTGCAAATCCTTCCGCCCCTTGGGAGTCTGGTTGGCGGCCACATAGAGCAGGGCCGAGAGGATCAGCGGAGCAGCAAAGAGTAGCAGGGCTTGGTCCGTCACTGGCTGCACGGCTGCAGACGAGAAGACGTCCGCAGGCCATTGCAGCATCGCCCAGGGCCAATACCAAAGCCGGGAAAAGGCGGTGAACGGTTGACCGAGCGCGAGATGATTTCCGAACAGGGTGGCGATCCGGTGGATCGTCCACATCAGCACCATGAGACTCCAGATAACAATGAGAACAACAGCCACCACGGGCCACGGGCTGGTTTGTGCCCTCCGGCTGATATGCCCGTACTGCTCAGCCATTGTTTTTCCTGGTGTAGGGCTCCTTAAAGACCACGTCCTTGGTGACAATGACGTTGAACTGGTAACCGGGCCGGATCTCCAAGGTGGGCTTGATGTTCAGGTTTTTTTGCAGCAAGCTCATGGTGCTCTGCCCCATCTGGGCCGCCAGGGCGGCGGCCATGGAATCCTGCACCGTGGTCTTGTTGCTGTCGTTGCTGCTGTTGGAGGTGCTGTCCATGGCATAGCTGGTGCCGCCGGTGATCATGCTCATGAGCAGCGAAGAGCCAAAGATCCGCAGGTAGTGATTGTTCACTTTATCCTCGTATCCGGCATAGCCGGAGATATCCGTTCCCGGCATAGCGCCGAGAGTCACAGCGGAGCCGTCGGGAAAATTGAGCCGATTCCAGGCGACCAGAACCCGGCTTTGTCCGTACACCACGCGGGAATCGTAGGTTCCATACAGTTTTGAGCCTTGGGGAATAAGGAGATGATGGCCGGTGGCCGAGTCGTAGACGTTTTGGGAGACCTGCGCGATCAGGCTACCGGGCAGATCGGAGTTAATCCCGCTGACCATGATGCCCGGAATGACCGTGCCGGTTTTAATCTCACAGGGACGCCCCGCCTCACGAGTGTGCGGCGAGAGCCATTCATCACGGCCAGAGCGGTTAAAAAACTGCTCTTTATCGCGATCCGGAGCAGTGGGGTCGACCTGGCTGTCCGTGGCAGAAAGGGCAACCGGCTGTTGAATGACGGCGGTCTGGGTGTTGCCCGCTGTGGTTCGAGAAGCGGTTTCAGTTTTTTTGTCGGCTTTGCTTGCTTCGGTTCGCTTGGCGATCAGCGGTGAGTTCAGAGCGGTCATATAAGCCTGGTCTTTAGCTCGTTGGCGCTCACGTTCCTGCTTAACGACGTCCTCACGACTCTTCGCGGAATCGTCCCGTACTACAACCAGGGGTTCTTTTTTTTTCGATTCAGCCGACTCTGGAGCCCCGATCACCGCCGGAGTATTGGCAGGTGGTTGCAGCGACAGCCCGTGGCCCTCCAACGTGGCCAGCGGTTTTTCCTGCGAGACTTCCACTGGCTTTTTTTCCGCTTCCTTCCTGGAACCGGTGCCATAGTTGACGCTGTAAAAGAGCACACCAAACAGGCTCAACACGGCCAAGAACGTCACATAGAGCGGCCATTTCTTCATTTTCTCCGTCGATACTTTCGGCGGCTTCAGGCTGTTGGGGCTCTCCTCACTCATGGTCGCCTCTACTGGTTGCCAGGCTGGAAAAACCTGCCGCTGGCTGACCGCTGGCCGTATACGAGCGGGCCAGAGTCTTATTTTGGCTTTTGTCCGCTATCCGGAGTTGCAGATACCAGGCCGGTGGTTTGACTGACCGCAGTTCATCAAGCACATAACTCATGGTCACCGTGCCGTTGGGCGACAGGGTAAACCCTTTTTGCCGCAAACAGGTCTCCAGCGCCTGGCTGAACGCATCGGATTGTTTGGGTGCCACCAGCCGGATCGAAGTGTGACCAGGCGGATACAACGCCGCCAACTGCGCCGTGGCGTCCTCTGCGATGGAGGCCGCGCCGCTTTGGGGCAGGGTGCCGACATAGGAACCGCCGACATTATGAGTCCCGGCGCAGCCGGTCAAATAACCAGCGAGGATGCAGAGGATCAGGGCAAAAAACACTTTCCGGTTCATTTCACCCTCCGGATCTCGACGCTTTCCTGATCTCCCCCCACTCCAGCAATCAGGGCGATGGTATTGAAGAGGCCATCCACCATCATGGTGGCATCCTGGACCCGGTAATTCACCAGGACATCGGTGTCTCCCTTGCGGACCAGGAGCGCGGGCATCTCCCCGGACCGGGTTGCACTGGGAAGCTTGATATAGGTTTTCAGGCCATCATCGTAGACCCGTTCCGGTTTCCAGTCGGCGCTACCGTCAACCTCGTAGTTGAAATTGAGCTTTGACAGGTCGACTTCCCGGCCTTCCGCGCTGGTGGTCGACTGCCATTCCTTTTCCTTCTTGGCCTGGTTATTTTTTTGGGTAGCTGTCCGTCGGAGAGCGTCACTGTAGGTGAACCCGACATAGGGCATATGCCCTTTCAGCCGGGAAATGAGCCGCAGATGATACACGCGCCGATCCGTGGTGATCACGGCACTGGTCTCCAGGCCGGAATCCGCTGGTTTGATGAAGAGATGGGTGGTGTTTCCGGCGGTGCCGGATTCCACCATCCACCGGGCCGAATCACCCACGACGATTTCGTTGACGCTTTCGCCCGCCTCCAGCTCGACGTCGCTCACCTGGAACGGGGCGGCGATGACCGTGGGGGTACTGGCTCCATGCACGTACATCAGCTTGCCGCCACCGGCCATGTACGGTTGTGCATCGGAACTGGCACTCGGCCACTCTGTGGAGAGCTTAAGCGCCTGGCGTTCTTTGGCGCTCAGCGGGACCGCAACCGGATTGAGGTAGTTGGTTGGCTCGGCGGCCTGGGCTGGAGAGGCCAGGGCCAAGAAGCACACAGCGGAAATCAGTTTTTTCATGGATCAATTCCTCTCGTTGGTGATGATCTTGGAAGCAGCCAGTGCCGAAATATAGACCCCGCCGGGGTTGGTCATGATGTCGGCATCAGAGGCAGGGGGCTGGAGCTGAATGGTTGCCGTGGCCTCATAACTTCGTTGATCAAGCAATGCCCCGGCATGGCTGCGGATAGTCTCGATCCACTCCACTCGATACGAGGAGTCGCTGACCGGGAGCGGCAGGCCTTTGATTTCGACGTGCACGAGCTTGCCCGACTTGGCGATCTCATACGGGCTGTTCTCTTCAAACCACTGTTTCAAAACGCCCTTGGCGCTGCCGGTGATGATATGGGACAGCCGTTTGATCATTTGTTTCTGGAGTTCGGTATCTGCGGTGACGGTCCGCCAGTTGACAATGGCGTCGGCGATCTCCGACTGGATCAGGTTACGCGGCGTCGACACCGATTGATCCGCTCGGGCCACATTGCTCACCTTGCCGAGTTTATCGACCTCGACGATGTACGGAACAATCTTGACCTGCCGGGCCTGCATGACGTTGCCGGAGAGGGACAGGGCCAAAAGGCCCAGGCCCACAAAGGCCACCGCTCGCCATTGTGCGGCCCGGCTGATGTAGGAGCCGTAGCGCTCCAACCACTCTTCTTTGGCGTTGAGATACGGATTATCCGTCTGGACAGACCGATCCCGTGATGGTGCTGTTTTTTGCAAAAACTCCATCGTTCACTCCCTTTTTTTGCGTTGGATTCCTTGAAAATCTCTAGGAATCCGATGTATTATGTTATTGTTTGCCGCTGGGTTCTGCGGCTTGATTTTTTTTGAGAGTTGCCTGAAGTTCGGCAGTGTCGCGGCCCTCTTTTAAGTGCGAGTTCATGCGCTGCCCAATAGAGCCCCAGGCGTTTTGATCTCGGCGGGAAGCACTATTAGCGTTCATCAGATTGCGGGCAGCACCGCCGAGTTTGCCCCAACCGGTTTTGCCCTCATAACCCGCCATCTGGACCGCCGCTCTCACCGAGCCGACCCCGCGAGCAAGAGATGCACTCCCACCAGCGGCAGCAGCCCCGGCGGCCATGCCGACCCCGGCCACCATTGCACCGGTTGACATCAAAGAACCACCATTGCCGGTGTGAGAGCCGTTGATGATTCCAGCGCACACGTCCGGAATGGTTTTGACCAGGGCGAGAAGAACGACAGCGGCCCCGATGAGGACAAGGAGGTCAAAAAGTTCCGTATCAGTAGATGTAAAATCGTTAACAAATGACATGCCTATCCCAACGACAAGCTGCATCACAAACAATTTAAAGGCCACGGAAAGCGCATAACGCATGGTATTGATAGCATATTCTTTGAGAAGGCTGGACCCGCCGAAGCCCAACAAAAGGACAGCGGCATTCATCGCGATATATGCTTCACATTTTATCATGACGATTTGTGCGGTCATTAGGGCGAAACATGCCATGATTATGCAGCCTATGATTAAGTACCCGAGAGAATCAACGGGTGACCAAGCCGAAGTTGCATCCAAAATTTTCCTTACTATTTCTATCCCTGTTTTGAATGGTGCAGTGGTCAAATCTTGTCCTCCAATTCCATTGCCGATGTTCTTTAACCCGTTTATTAAATTCATAGACCACACGTCATAATTTTTTATGACTGAAAAAATAAACCCTGCAAACAACAAGATAAAAACGAACTGCTTTAATATTGATGTTATATCATCTCTTTTTAAGGCAACTCTTATACCAAGCAAGGCAGTATCGAGTATTAAACACCAATAAAACAATCTTTCCGCGTATGCTTTTAAAGCTGAACCGTAAATAGAAGCTTGACTTGAAAATTTTGTTGTTATATCAGTTATGACATCGTTGTTTGCGTAACAAATAGATGAACCCCAAAAACAAACAATAAACGCCAACAGAGGAAAAAATATTATGCGTCGCATGCAATTTACCTGGATAATTTTATTATGCATTTTCTGCTCAGTATTATTTGGCTGTGACAACAGTAAACAAGGCGATTCCAAACAAATTGTTAATTCTACCAATATCTCACAAACTCAAATTATCCAGAAAACAGATGATGTAAGTGATAAAGAAAAAAAAGCAGACTGGGGTAAAGCTACGAACACAAAAGGTAAATATACTGATCTCAACAATCATGACAAACCGTTGCCGTGACGTTTACGGCAACGGATCATTATGTTTTTCTAAATCATCATATTTTCCACTTGTGGTGGTCGCACTTTTCCACCACTCTTTCTCCATCTGCGACTCTTTTTCCGCCTTCATTTGACTGGCCAAGGCCGATTGCGTGTTTGTCGCCATCAGCTCACGCATTTTCCGCGCCTCTTGGATTTGGATCGATGCTAACTGATTCCCGGCTTGCATCGCTTTCATTTGCCCATCGGGGCTATCGAGCAGGCTGCTAATGTAGTTTTCCAGCTCTCCTGCATCTTGCATTTCCTGAAGCTGTTGGCCGGAGAGTTGAAACGTGGTTTGCGAGGCCTCATCCACTTCACTGGACCAACTGTCCCAATGGTCGCGGTATTTTTTATTCGCGGCGGTAATCTCTACCGGGTCGGCACCGGCCAGATCGGAGAACATTGATTGTTCGGGAAACAGCGTATTGAACACTTCCGCAAGGGCGGTCATCTCGCCACGCTGCGTTTTCAAGGTGCTGGTGAGGGAGGCGAGCTGGGTCAATTGTCCCGATAATTGGCCTTTGAGATTGCCCGGCAATGAAGCGGTATTCTGCATCATGTTCTGCACCATCTGCACCTGCTGCGCTGTCTGCTGTATAGCCTCGGAGTATTGATTTGTCAGGGTGGAAAGCTGTTCCAAGCTGGTGACCCGCTCCAACGCCTGGACGAACATGTTGGAGCAATTGCTGCAATAAACAGCGGCGGCAGGCGCAGGGACCGCCAAAAGCAACACCATTCCGAGCTTCAGCAACTTCTTCTTCATCAGGTTCTCCTCTCTTGCAGCCAGATGGGCTGCCAATCGTTTGGGCCGTGTTCAGCGGCCAATTGCCTGATCCGGGTAATGCTCTCTTTGTCGGCGGCGCCGACAAAAGAGAGCGTTTGCGGGCCAAGGGCCAGCTGCACCAGGCGGCGGCCTTCGGGCGAGATGATGTAGTAATCCCGCTTGGGCGTTGCATTGGTCACAATGTCGACTTGCCGGTCGTTCAAGCCAATATCGACGTACAGGTTGTATTGGTTTTCCTGTCTGGCGGCGTGATTGGGCAGCAGTATTTTGGTGGGACAGGATTCCACCAAGACATCCATGATTCCGGAGTTGCGGGCATCAGAAAGGCTTTGGGTGGCGAGCACCACCGCGCAGTTGGCTTTCCGCAGCACCTTCAACCATTCCCTGATCTTGGCCCGAAAGACCGGATGGCCGAGCATGATCCACGCCTCATCCAGAAACAGCAACGAGGGCTGGCCGGTGAGGGATTTTTCAAAGCGGCGGAAGAGATAGAGCAACACCGGAATCATATTGGCCTCACCCATCTCCATCAGATCCTCGATCTCGAACACCATGAAACGGGAGAGGTTCAAGCTGTCATTTTTGGCATCCAACAGGTGACCCATTGCGCCCTGGTGGGTGTAATGGGTCAGAGCCTCCTTGACTTCTTCGTCCTGGACGACATGCCAGAAATCAGTCAACGACCGCATGGACGGCGGATTATGCCGTAATGTGGTGAGAGCTGTATGAATAGCGTTTCGGTGGCCGGGCAGGATGATCAGTTTCTGCAGTTCCGCCAAAGTGGCCAGCCAACTGGCGGCCCAGGAAAATTCCACCTCAGATTCGTCGATGTGCTGAAGGGGCGCGAAAGAGAGCGCAGCCTGGCCGATGTTGTAATGGTCACCGCCTACCCCGAGGCACAGAGGATACAAGCTCATCCCTTTGTCAAAGGCGGCGATTTGCGCCGTTGGATAACCCCTGAATTGGGCAGCGATCAACCCCAGCAGGGTACTTTTACCGGAGCCGGTAGGCCCGACCACAAAGGTATGCCCGAGGTCTCCGGAATGCAAATTCAGCCAAAACGGGGTCGAGCCGTCGGTGGTCAGGACCGCTAGGGGCCGAGACCGTGGCGGATAAAATGGGCAGGGGCAGAATTGACTACCGGTCCAGGTGGTGGCCAGGGGCAACAGGTCGGCGAGATTCAGGGTGTTGATAACCGGTCTACGGACATTAGCGTAGCCGTTGCCTGGATGCGATCCGAGCCAGGCCTCAAGGGCGTTGATGGTTTCGATCCGGCAACCGAACCCAAGCGTCTGCACAACCCGCCGAAACTCCCGCGCTTGTGTTTTCAATTGCTTCAGATCCTCGTGGAGCAGCACAATGCAGGCGGAGAGATAGCCAATACCCACAAGGCCACTCTGTACCTCTAACAGGGCTTCCTCGGCATCGTCCCGCATCATCTGGGCATCCCGGTTGACGCGAGCATTGGGATTGTTCATAAACATGTCCAAAAACCGGAACATCTGCTGTTGCCAGCCTTTACGGTACATATTGACTTCTTTGGTGCCGTCCATCTGATCCAGGCAGATGAACCGGATTGAATACCGATAGGACAATGGCAGGCTGTCCAATGCGGCCAACATCGAAGGCCAGGATTCATGAGGCAGGCCATCGAGGGCGAGCACGGACAGATATTGGTCGCCCACTCGCGGTTGCAGTCCGCCAATTACATCCACGCCTCCGAGAAGGGCATCCAGGTACATCGGGGTTGCCGGGACTCGGATCGGGTAATCCTCGCCGGTCAGGCAGCGCTGCAGGTGGGACAACAAGGAAGAAAAAAGAATGCCGTGCTCATCTTCACCTTCTCCGAGCCGCTCCATTCGCAAGACCGACGAAAGCAAATCCTCCAGTTCAGCCAGTGTGTGGGTAAATTCATGCAGCGCCCTGGTCATGTTGGAATCAGCAGCGCCGGAACGGATGGATTGTGCCATCTGAGTGGCTTTAAGATCAGGCTTAAAGGTGACCGTCAACACAGCCTCGGTTTTGTAACAAGAGCCACTCCCGAAGAAAGCCTGGCGCTCATCGTCGATCAATCGAGTGACCGGATCGGGGAAGAAACCGCTTTCCGGGGACGGATAGGCCTGGTGCGGGCTTCTGATTGCGTCGACATGCAGCATCCAGCCGGTGCCCAACATCCGGATACCGTTGCTGACCTGGCGGGAAACCCACGCCAATTCTTCCGGCGTGGAACCTGCCGTGTCTTGACCGCTGATTGACCAGGCGGCCAGGAAAGAGCCGTCTTTGTTCAAAACAACTCCCGGTGCCACCAGGGCGGCATACGGCAACAGATCGGGTAATCCCTTGGCACTTGACCTGTAGTCCGCAAGTTTCAGCATTTGAAACCTCCTTGGGACCGCCAGCGGTGGCTTCTTGCCGGATAAGAGTCCTGTTGCCGGAGGTGACGCATCCAGACCTGAGACATCTGCGGATCGCTTTTAGCCATCAGCCGCAAAATGAAGATTGAGCCCAACCAGAAAAGACCGGCTGACACTCCGGAAATCAGCGTCATGCCGCCTATCCCCACCAACAAGGCAATCAGGGCGCTGAACATGACTATTTCGCGTTCAGCTCCGAACACCTGATTATGCCGGTGCAGGCTTTGGCGGATCGGCACGGTGCGCATTAAATGACCGCTCCGGAGAAGGAAAACACGCTGTTGACAATGGAGGTGGCAAAGGCAATGAAGCTGATTCCAAAACACACCTGCAGCAGCAGTTTAAAGCCGCCGGAAAGATCGTCTTTGTTAAGGATGAAAATCACACCACAGAGCGCCATGGCGACAATAGAAATCCATTTACCTGCCGGGCCGGTAACGGTGTTAACCACTTGTTCCAAAGGGCTGGAAAACTCGGTGATACCCCCTGAAGCTGCGGCAATCTCCGGGGTCACTGCAGCCAACAGGAGCAGAGAGAAAAGGAACTTCTTACGCATGATAAACGACCTCTGTTTGATATTTATGGTTTCTGGCTTCATAACCAGTGACGCGCAAAACTTCGGAGATCCGGCGACCTCCAGGTGACCGTTCGATAAAAATGACCATGCCGACGCTTTTGCTGATCAATTTTTGCTTGGGCGCGGATGTGGCTTCAGCAATCAATTCCTCAAGCCGGTCCAACCCTTCGGCAGCACTGTTGGCGTGAACCGTGGCAACACCGCCGGGGTGCCCAGTGTTCCAGGCTTTGAGAAGATCCAGGGCTGCACCGTCGCGGACTTCGCCGATGATGATCCGTGTTGGCCGGTACCGCATGGTGACTTTAACCAGGCGGCGCATATCCACATGATCTGAGGTCCGAAAAAAAACCGTGTTCGGACTTTTGGACTGGAGTTCCATGGTATCCTCCAGGATCAGAAGACGGTCAGTGGGACAGAGTGCGGCCAGGGCGAGAATCAAAGCGTTGACCAACGTGGTCTTGCCCGATCCAGTACCGCCAACAACCAAGATATTGATTCGTGAGGCAAGAGCAGCCCGGAAGACAGAGAGCAGGGCGGTGTCCATGATTCCAGCCCGAACGTATTCCTCCAGCCCGAAAACACGACTGGCTTTTTTTCGGATTGTGAAGCTCGGGGCTGAGACAATTGGAGGCAACAAACCCTCGAACCGAGAGCCATCCAGGGGTAATTCACCCTCAATAATCGGTTGCTCCGGCGTGATGACGGTATCCAGCCCGCTGGCAACCAGGGAGAGCACCAACCGGGCCTGTTCAGTAGCCATCTCAGAAACGGATTCCATTTCGTGCCCTAATTTTTCTATCCAGATTTTCCCGTCCGGATTCAACATGATCTCCACCACGTCCGGATCTTGGAGAGCGGACATAACGACAGTTCCAAGATTGTGTTCCAGCGCGGCCACCAGCCGTTGGTCATTCTTCATGAAGTTGCACGGTGTCAGATATGAACAACTCGATTTCTTTTAAATATTTCACAAGTTAAACTCTTTTTTTTGGGCAAAGGCGCGCACGGTCTGCTCCTTTTGCTTTTTTAAGGCTTGCATTTTTTCCTCCTAAGGACCCAGCGTTTCACGACTTTCAAAATTTCATCTCCTCAAGAATGCCAGGGCGGCGAAGGCCGCCACGTTGACAAGAGCAGAGACTCCTGTGATTGCCGCAAGCCAAGTCATGTTTGATCGGAACCTCTCCAGTTTCTCTCCATGCACCTCGAAAATATTTCTAATACCATCTTGAGATGCCGCCGATAGGCAATCTCCTAGAGATGCTGTTGTTTCTTGGACAGCTAGCACGTATTCCATTGTGCGGTCTGACAGAATGCCGGTCAACGCCATGTTGTGTTTGCCGAGCAGTTTGTCTTCTTCGGTCAAAAAGGCGTTGAGAATGGTGACCACCATCAGGATCGGATCATCCTTTGACACTATAGTTTTGTGTTGAGCCGCCAGGTCTGCCATCACTTGATCAAAACTCATTCCAATGCCGTCCGACAACAGAGCCATGGCGGGAGGTTTGGTTGCTTCGTTGCTGCATGTGTGCTCATCGGACATGATTTTTCCTATTGTTCCTGTTCGTTTTGCGGCGGTAGCCCGTAATTAAACCAATACCTATCACATGCCCGGGGAAGCCTAGCGCCAAGCCCTTACGCTCCAGTGTTTGGCGTTCCCATGCGCCAGGAGAGCGGGAACCACCGACCGCTAGTCATTGCTTAACAGACCGGATCGAATACCTTGTCAATGCTGTAAGTCCGTCGTAGGGGCAGTGCAATTTGAGAAGGTATTCAATCTTACACATCACGCCCTGGTCGTTCTCAATTGGCGAGGTAATGGTTGTGGCTCGGTCCTCCTCATTATTAGATCAGATTCGCTTTATCGATTACCGCTTGTACATCATTCCAGAATGTTTTCAGTCGTTGGCGAGTCATGATTGGCAAGCTGGAATTGATCGCAGAGTCAAAAGTGCCGCGTTTTACGTACAGTTCCTCAAGGTCTTTACCGAAAGTCGAATGTTTTCGGTGCGGGATCTCAATGATAGCGTGAAACTGGCTATGGCGTTCCTTGTAAATTTTGAATTCTTCAAACTTCTTCCCGTCCGTGGCAATGTCGCCGAAATACCGGTTGAGCCAGATAACCAACGGCGTTTCTGGAAACGACGTGGCTAAGACATCAATTCCGGCGGCTGTATCTCCAATAGCTTGGCCGCCAGTGAAAATTGTATGCAGCAGGATTCGATGCCCGTCATTGCGGAGAAGAGTGAGGGCGTCATTTTCTTTGAGGTAGGAGCAGAGCGGTACAAAGCTGGATGCGCCATTGTCGATGACAATATGGCCGTTCTCTTGCTGCTGAAAAATGATTTCCATTAATGTGTCGAACCGACGTTGATCGATATCGTCACCATCCATGATGTTGAGACGTTTGACTTCCAACTCTTTGTAACCCGTGAGAGTTGAGTTGACTGGATCGGTATCAACGGCAGATACGGGCATACCGTTTTGCCTCAAATATTGGCAGAGAAATGAAGCTACTAACGATTTTCCGACGCCACCTTTGCCTTGTAGAATGAAATGGATTGTGCTCATGCTTGGTTCCTTTATAAAAATCTTTTCCGTTGTTCTTCCGGGTCGTTTTCAATCTTGATCGTCGCATCGTTGTTACCGGTTCCTAACGGTCGTTTTCTTTCTTCCGGTAACACCGCCGAAACCGGTTTGATCGTCGGTTCTTTGGTGCTATGAGCGATTTCATCGGAAAACTTAGGCAGCACTGGCTTTAGAAGTTTGTACCTACCCACAAGCGCATAAAATCGAGAATACCCCATACTGATCTTTCCGGCTTTTTTGAGGACCTGATGTATAGATGTCAGCGTATGGCCTGCTAATAGCAGTTTTGCAACTTCCTCTCGGCAAGCTATGAATTCCACTGTGCCCCATCCACGTTTCGAGGTACTCATTACTTGCACCTACATTTTTTTCTTGTTCGAGGGCGGACTAAATCGTAGAAAGTCTTGTACCCCATCGTTATCTCACCAGATTCATGCAAAATCCTGTGGATGCTCGCGAAATTAAAACCATCTGTAATTAGTTTTCGTACTTTGTCCAAACAAGCGAGATACTCCACTCGGGCCTCACCGCGTCCGAGCCTTGATTTCTGTAGCTTTTGGTCTTGTTCAACCATAAGGTTTGTCCATCCATCTCCGTTCTCTTAGCCACTTAGACAAAGCCGGTATCCACCTGCCGCCATCCTTGTTCCATGATGCATCCGTGGCTTTATGGTTGCGTATATTTTTTAATAATATCGTAATATTGGGTAGTTCATTGCTTTTTGCCATGCGTGAAAATATATGCCAAGCCATCCACTGCGATTTCTTCAGTGGGTATTCATTTGCTACCATTTCAAACTGTTGCTTGAGCGAAAGTTTAGATATTTCACCTTCAGCAACCCTGGCGGCCAGGATTGTTGCGATCTTGGCCTTCCTATCTGCTTCAGCCCCGAGAGCTTCCATTGCTTGACACTTTTCTTCTATCTTTTTAATTATTTCAGGTTGTTGAATCCCATAAGAAAAAAAAGCAATCCCTGCCAGCTTCAAGGCATTCTCAATTTTTTTGCCATAATTTTTTTCCATCGAGGCCATGAAAATATGGTTTGGTCCTTCGAGAACTAAGCCGGATTCGGTCATCCGGGATGTCAGGAGGTTTAGCAGTGGCCTGATCTCAGGGTATTCCTGAATCAGAATTTTATTTGCTGTCTGCCATTGCTGATTGTCCACGATTTCACCAAAATTTCTAATTTCAAAATCCCGCTCAACATCCCAGGCGGTTGGAGAGGTGACCGGATTCCTTTCCTCCAAAGGGGGGAAGGGGGGTATTTCTATTACCTTTTCCTTATTATCTAGATGGGGCGACAAATTGTCGTATTGGTCTACCATTTTTGTCGTGTCGCTATTCCCATTCCGAACCTCTGGATCCGGGAGATCCTGACCCATTATTTTATTTTGCAAAAACCAGTACACCCGGCGGCTGTAACCTTTGATACGTTGCCAACAGATTGTAATTAATCCGGCGCGAACAAGTTCCTGCAGATATCGCTGAATGCTCCGCACCGATACCATCAGATGATCCGCCAAATATTTCTGACTCGGCCAAGTGTGATCCTTGCCGCCAGAGCATGTCGCCAGGACTGTATACGTCATCTTTGCACTCGTCGAAATTTTTGCTTTTAACAGCCACTCCTGCACACGAAATTTTCCATAACCAATTGTATATGTTTGCATTTATGCTTTTCCCTGAACCCAGGAAAAAAAGTAAAAACCTTCCCTTAACACTTGACACCCGTCTTTTTTTCGGGTAACCAATAAAAGCATTTATGTGTAGCCTTATTGAGTTCTTTCAAGATCTCAAGAGAAGGTCTTCGGTGGTGGTACACCGAAGACCTTTTGCTTTTTTTAGGGTTCTAATCAGTAGCTCATGAGGATCTCCTGGTGAGCTGTTTTTATTGACTGGTCCGGATAGGCCAGCACCAAAACAAAAGGCCCTCTTGGAATCGGATTCCAAGAGGGCCTTTGTTTTGTGCAGTCCAGCACAAACAGAAAAGCCCCCTTGGAAATTGCTTTCCAAGGGGGCGAGTATGTTGTTCAGTATCTAGCTGAACAGTAGTATGTGGCGTCCCCAACCGGATTTGAACCGGTGTTGCCGGCGTGAAAGGCCGGTGTCCTGGACCTGGCTAGACGATGGGGACAAGTCCTGATTGCTGTAATGGTGGGTCGTGCGCGATTCGAACGCGCGACTCTCTGCTTAAAAGGCAGATACTCTACCGGCTGAGTTAACGACCCTTTGTTTCGAGAGCCCTTCTCTACCATCCCCGACGTTGATCGTCAAGAGAAAATGTTAGCGCAAAGCATGTTTTTCAACCGAATCAACGCCACCCATATGCCGCTCCTCCCGGCGACGCATGCCAATTTCTCTAAATTCCTTGTGGTCTGCAAGCGGGTTTGCTAGTACAATCCTTCCAAGTTTGATCTGTACAGGGACGGATTCTCGTCCGATGAACATCTGCCAGTGTGTATATTATGGGTTTATTGACGGGTTCGGCGTCATTGACGCGTTTTTCGGTTATCGGCGATCTTCCCGATTCTTTTTGGGATTTTGCCGCTCAGCGGGTTGCGGCGACAAGTTTCAAGGACATTGACGACACCATGGACGAATACTCCATTGGTTGGGTCTCGGTGGCCGATATGTTTGACGCGGGGTTTGCCTACAGTTCCTACGCCGCTGGCGATTACATCACCCTGACCATGCGCATTGACGAGCGCAAGGTGACGCCTTCGGTTTTGAAGAAATATGTCATGAAAGAAGAGGACCGGGTCAAACGGGAAAAGCAGATTCCACGTTTGAACCGGGCGGCGCGCCTGGAAATCAAGGAACGCGTTCGCGCCGAACTGATCCGTAAATCTCCGCCTGTCCCTTCCACCTATGACCTCTGTTGGAATCTTGCCGACAACACCCTGCTCTTTTTTTCCACCAGTAAAAAAGCGATGGCGCTTCTCGAGGATCTGTTCAAAGAGACCTTCAACCTGTCGCTGATCCTGCAAATTCCCTGGTTGACCGGATTGCGCATGGCCGAAGGCGAAGCGTTGGAGAAGTATGAGGACATGCGCCCCGCCATTCTGCTGTAATCAAACGTGGCAACGCCACTCACGCTGAAAACGATGGAGGAGAGATGAACGGCTCTTTGCTTGCGGCTCTCGTTGTGGTCGCTCTGGTTGTGGTTGTCCTGGCGCTGAAAAACCGGGCTTCGCAAAAGAAAATCAAGGAGCGCGAAACCGACGCCCCCCCTGCAAGCCCAGTGCTGCCGTCGCAGGAACTCCAGCCGGAGGCGGTCGAAGAGCCGGTCGTCGTTGCAGAGGAAGCCGCGACTGCGGAGGCGAGCATTGCGGCCAGCGCCCCGGAAACCGAGCTTGCGCCGGAGGTTGAGGAAAAGGAAATTGCCGAAGAAGCGCCCCCGCAATTTGAACTGGAGTTGGAGCAGGAGCCTGAGACCCAACCGGAGATAATTGCCGCAGAGGAGTTGGCATCGGCGGACCTCGAACTGGAACCAGCCCCCCTTGTTGGCGAGGAGCCTTTGGAGATTGTCGAACTGGAAACAGTTGACGTCGAAATCCTGGAGGCAGACACGCTTGAGGTTGCCGAAGAAAGTCTGGTTGCTGCGGAGGAAGCGGAACCAGCTTTTTTTGAGAAGGCAGAAGATGAAGAGGCGGTGGAGTTCATCTCGGTCGCCGAGGAGGAGGAACTGCTCGCCGTTGCCCAGCCAGAGCCGGAGGCGAAAGACGCGCCTCTTGCAAAACATCCCCTGGAGCCGGAACAATCCGAATCGCTGGAGTCTCTGCTCGATGTTTCCGACCTCCTGGCCGAACCGACGCCGGCGGAAGCCGATTTACGCTTGGTCCGCTTGACCCTGGAAGACTATGCGACCCGGTTGAACCAACTGGAAGAGCAGCAGCGAGCCGCCTTGAGCCAGGCCGTTGCGCGGCGAGACGACAAATTGCGGGATCAGTTGCAACGTGAGTTGGTCATCATGAATGATCGACTGGCGCTGCTGGCCGACAGTTATGTGGAAGAAATGGCCTGTTATCAACAGGTGTCGGACGCGCTCACCCAAGTGCGGGCCGAAGTCGGCGGATCGAACATGGATGCGGCCCTTGAGCAGCTCCAACATGGCGAGCCTCAGGCGGCGGAAAAATTGCTGGCCGGTTTGAGCGAGCAGGCGCACCCCTTTGCCGCTCAGGCCGCCTATTTGAGCGGCCAGTTAGCCGAATGCCGGGTCGATCTGCAACAGGCCATGGCGCTGTACCGGTCGGCGGTGGAGCGCGAGCCGGAAAATCCGCTCTATCTCCGGGCCGCTGGCCGAACCGCCCGCAGCCTTTATAACTATAAAGAATCGCTGCCGTGGCTGGAATCCTTCGTGCGCCTCTCCCGAGCCGCACAGACGCCCGAACCGCTGGCGCTGGCCTTGGCCCAACGGGAACTGGCGTACACCTATGTGCTGAGCGGCCAGTATCAGAAGGCCGGCCCCCTGTATAAGGAGTCCATGACCGTTCTTGCCCAGCGTCTGGGCCAGGACCATCCGGAGATGGCGACCAGCTGGCGCCAGATCGGCGAACTGCAGGAGACCATGGGCGAATACGACAAAGCGGTTTCCCTCTACCAAAAGGCCCTGCACATCCTGGAAAAGAAACGGGGCGCGGATCATCCGGCGCTGGCCGGCATCCTCGACAAACTGGCGGCCCTGTGCATGGAATTGGAGATGGAGAAACAGGCGGTGCCGCTCTACGAACGTTTGGTGCGCATCCGGGAAAAATCTCTGCGCCCGACCCATCCGCAACTGGCGCTCAGCCTCAACAATCTGGCGGAATCATATCGCCTCCAGGGGCAGTACGCCGAGGCCGAGGCCTGCTACCAGAAATCGCTTGCCATCAACGAAGCCCTGCACGGCGCCGATCACCCCAGTGTTGCCGCCATTCTTCAGGAACTGGCCAAGCTGTGCCTCAGTCAGCGCAAGCCGGAGGAGGCCAAGCACTATCAGGAGCGGGCCGCCGCCATTTTTCAACAGAGCGTCGAGGCCTCGGAAAGGAAATCCGGGGCGGAAGCCTTAACGCTGGAACTTTAATCCTTGCGGCCTCGCGGCCTGTAAGTGAACGGATTACTTCATGGATCTTGTCGATCTCATTCAGGAAAAAAAATTTCTCGGTCAGGAGTTCCTTGCCTGGCTGTGGTTTAAATCGGAAGAACGCGGCGGCTATGTCGCCGTGCCCGGACGGGGCGACGTCCTGGTGGTCTTTGAGAAGCACATGTTGTTGGAATACGGTGAGGGCGACGCCAGCGAAAAGGTGATCTGTCGCGGTCTGCAGACCGAGCTGAAAGAAGCCCGGGCCGGTCTGGGCCTGGCCAAAAAGCCGGAGCAGGCCCGTCTCCGCCTGGCTTACGGGGATTATGAATTCGGCGTGACCCTGGCGGCCGCGATCTTCGAGTTCCGCAACGTCCGCCTGCCCAAAACCGTGGATTCCGCCGACGAGGGCAAAAACGCCGAAAGCATGGAAGGCCGCATCCTGGAGCGGATTGCGCTCTTTGAACAGTTGACCCAGCTGGTGGGCGATCTGTTCCGCATGTTCATCAACATCAGGGCCTCGCACCTCTGGAACGAGGAACTGGTCAAGATTCGCGCCTGGATCGAATCCGGCGCCCATCAGGGATAAACTCTCAACACTACGCTGCACTATGGAATTTGAAACCGTGATCGGGCTGGAAATCCATGCCCAGATGAAGACCAAGAGCAAGATTTTTTGCGGCTGTTCCACCGAATTCGGCGCGCCGCCCAACACCCACACCTGCCCGGTCTGCCTGGGCATGCCGGGTTCGCTGCCGGTGCTCAACCGCAAGGTGGTGGAATCGGCGATCAAGCTGGGGCTGTCCACCGACTCCACCCTCAACCGGGAAAATCGGTTTGCCCGCAAGAATTATTTTTATCCGGACCTGCCCAAGGGCTACCAGATCTCCCAGTTCGACCTGCCCATCTGCGAGCACGGCCGGATTGAGATCGAGGTGGAAGGCCAGCCGGCCAGGACCATCGGCATCACCCGCATCCATATGGAAGAGGACGCCGGCAAATTGGTGCACGACGACCGCGAACCGGTGAGCTATGTCGATCTCAACCGCACCGGCACGCCGCTTTTGGAAATCGTCAGCGAGCCCGACCTCCGCTCCCCGGCCGAGGCGGCGGCCTACCTGAAAAAGCTGCACGCCATTGTCCGCTACCTCGACATTTGCGACGGCAACATGCAGGAAGGCAGTTTTCGCTGCGACGCCAACATCTCGCTGCGCCCGGTGGGCCAGCAGGAATTCGGCACCCGCACCGAGCTCAAGAACATGAACTCGTTTCGCAACGTCCAACTGGCCCTGGAATACGAGGTGCGGCGGCAGCGCGACCTGCTGCTCGAAGGCGGCAAGGTGGTGCAGCAGACGCTCCTCTGGGATGCGGACAAGGGACGCACCGAGTCGATGCGCGGCAAGGAGGAGGCCCATGACTACCGCTATTTCCCGGACCCGGATCTGATTCCGGTGGTGCTGGACGAAGCGTGGATTGAGGCGGTCCGCAAGCAGTTGCCGGAGCTGCCGGACAAACGCCGGCTGCGCTTTGTCCGCGATTTCGAGCTGAGCGACTATGACGCCGAGATTCTCACCGCCTCCCGCGAGTTGGCCGACTATTTCGAGGAGGCCTACCGGGCCTTTGGCAACGCCAAGAAACTGGCCAACTTCATCGGCACCGAACTGCTGCGCGACTACGGGCCGGAACGGATCGCCGCCTGCCCGGTGCAGCCGGCGCACCTGGCCCGCCTGCTGATGATGATCGACGAGGGTAAGATTTCCGGCAAGATCGCCAAGACCGTGTTTGCCGAGATGCTGGCCACCGGCCACGATCCGGAGCAGATCGTCCAGGACAAGGGCTTGACCCAGATGAGCGACGAGGGCGCGCTGGTCGCCCTGGTGCGCGAGATCATCAGCGCCAACCCCGAACAGCTGCAGCAGTACCGCGAGGGCAAGACCAAGGTGATCGGCTTTTTTGTCGGCCAGCTGATGCAGAAAACCAAGGGCCAGGCCAACCCGCAGCTAGCCAACCAGCTGTTTCAACAGGAGTTGAACGCGTAAGCCGGCTGTGGACAAGAGCGAGTGGCAAGCAAAGGGCGAGGGCCATCGCCAGCGGCTCCGCGACAAGTTCCTTGCGCAGGGCATCGAAGCCTTCACCGACAGCGAAATCATTGAACTGCTGTTGACCTTTGGCACGCCGCGCGCCGACTGCAAGGAAGCGGCGCGCGCCGCCCTGGCTCAGTTCAAAACCCTGCCCGCCGTGCTCGACGCGGCCCCGGTGCAGTTGCAACAGATCAAGGGCATTGGTCCCAAAAACACCTTTGCCCTGCACTTCATCCAGGGGGTGGCGCGCCGCTACCTCCGCCAGCGCATCGTGGGCAAGCAGTATGTGCATTCCTCCCGCGAGGTGGCCGATTATCTGATCCACGCCATGCGCGGCCTCCAGCATGAGGTGCTGACCGTGGTCTTTCTCGACGCAGCCCATGGAATCATCGATTCCGTTGTGGCGGCCGAAGGCACGGTGACCGTCAACACCGTCTATCCGCGCGAACTGGTCAAGGCCGCCCTGGCCCACAACGCCAGCGCCCTGATCATCGCCCACAACCACCCCTCCGGCGCCCTCGCCCCATCCCGTCAGGACGAAGAACTGACCCGTTCGCTGCACCTGATCTGCTCGTTCATGCACATCAACCTGCTCGACCACCTGATCATCGGGGCCTCCGATCAAGTCTACAGCTTTGCCGACCAGGGAATCATGGCTAAAATCCGCGACGACTGCCGCCGTATCCTTGAGCGCGCCGGCTGATGGACCTCGCCGCCCAGGCCGGGCTGTATGTGCACGTTCCTTTCTGCCAGAAAAAATGCGAGTACTGCAGCTTTTACTCCTTCACCCCCAAACCTGCAGACATTCGCCGTTACCTTGAGGCCGTTCGCCGGCAGATGCGGCAAATGGCGGCCTTGCCCGAGGTGCAGGCGCTCCGCTTTGCCACCGTGTTTTTTGGCGGCGGCACCCCTTCCGTCCTGCCTCCGGAAGTCCTAGCCAGCCTGCTTGCCGACTGCCGCGCCCTGTTTGCCTTTGCCGCAGGCCAAACCGAAATCTCCATCGAAGTCAACCCCGGAACCATTGATCCAGCCGGACTGGGCCAGCTGCGCCGGGCCGGATTCAACCGCCTCTCCATCGGCGTGCAATCCCTTGACGATCAGGAACTGCACCAGCTCGGGCGCATCCACACCGGCGCCGAGGCCCTGGCGGCCATTGAATCCGCCCGCCAGGCCGGCTTTGCCCATTGCAGCTTTGATCTGATGTACGGCCTGCCCGGCCAGACCGCCTGCTCCTGGGGGCGCACCCTGGATCGGGCCATGGAGTGCGCGCCCCAACATCTCTCGATGTACGAGCTGACCGTGGAAGAGGGCTCCCCGTTTTTCCTCCATCAGCAGCAGGGACGCTGGACGCTGCCCCACGAGGACGAGGTGCTGGCAATGATGGCGATGATCGAAAACCGCATCAGCCGCAGCCCGCTGGCCCGCTACGAAATCTCCAATTACGCGGCGCCCGGCCGGGAATGCCGCCACAACCTCAATTATTGGCGCAACGGCCTCTATCTTGGCCTGGGTCCGGGGGCGGTCTCGGCCATTGGCGGCCGGCGCCTGGCCACTCTGGCCGATTTCGACCGCTACTGCCGGCGGCTGACGGCTGGCGAGTCCGCTGATCAGGAGGTGGAGCAATTGGAGGCCGAAGCCGCTTTCCGCGAGACCGTGGTCATGGGGCTGCGGCTGCTCGCCGGCGTTTCAATCAGCCGGCTGCGCGAGCGATTTGGCCTGGATCTGCCCGCCTACTACGGCCCGGTGCTCGACCGGCTGCTGACCCAGGACCTGGTCAGGCTTGAGGCAGACCATCTCCGGCTTTCTCCGGCCGGCCTGCCGCTGGCCAATCTGGTCATGTCCCAACTGGTGTGAGCGCGATCTTCCAGCGCTGAAATTCCCTGCACAGCCAAGACAGCCCCTGCCGCATTTTGATCAAATTCGCCCATGAATTGCGCCAATTACCCGGATTTCCAGCCTTGCCTTTGTCGGCTTCGCAGGGTAAAAGATACGGTTGAACATTGGTCCGGCGCGCAATTGCCGCAACCAATGCGAGAATCCCGCAGGTGCGGCGGTTCTGGTGTGGAAGAATGATGAAAGCCCCGAGGCGGGTGGAAGGTGGAAACCTCCGCGCCATGGGGCGGCACAGCTGGCGAAGTGGTTGTTTGTCTGTCGGATGGTCGGCCCCATTGACGCGGCCGGTCCCTATACGTCGTCTTTTCATTCAAACAAGGAGCAGCATTATGGCAGGTTTTGTGTATCAGGATCCCTTCCCTCTCGGCAAAGATGAGACCAAATTCCGATTGCTGGAGGGTTCCGGCAAGTATGTTTCCGTGGCAACCTTTGATGGCCAGGAAGTCCTCAAGGTGGCCCCTGAAGGGTTGAAAGTGATGGCCAACCAGGCGATGCGCGAGGTTTCGTTCCTCCTCCGTCCGGCGCACAATCAGCAGGTGGCGAAAATCTTTGACGATCCTGCGTCTTCCGACAACGACAAGGAAGTGGCGCTGGCCATGCTGCGCAACGCCGAGGTCTCCGCCAATTTCGTGCTGCCGGTCTGTCAGGACACCGGCACCGCCTGCGTTGTCGCCAAAAAGGGCCAGAACGTCTGGACCGGCTGCGACGACGCCGAGCAGATCTCCGCCGGCGTTTACACCACCTACACCGAAGAAAACCTGCGCTATTCCCAGAATGCGGCGCTGACCATGTACGAGGAGGTCAACACCAAGACCAACCTCCCGGCCCAGATCGACATCTACGCCACCCCGGGCAGCGAGTACAAGTTCCTCTTTCTGGCCAAGGGCGGCGGCAGCGCCAATAAAACCTACCTCTATCAGGAGACCAAGGCCCTGCTCAACCCCACCACCTTGAAAAAATTCCTGGTGGACAAGATGAAAACCCTGGGCACGGCCGCTTGTCCGCCGTACCACATCGCCTTTGTCATCGGCGGCACCTCTGCCGAGACCTGTCTCAAAACCGTCAAGCTGGCGTCCGCCAAATACCTCGACGCCCTGCCCACCAGCGGCAACGAGATGGGCCGCGCTTTCCGCGACGTCGAGCTGGAGAAGGAACTGCTTGAAGCGGCCGGCAACCTTGGCCTGGGCGCCCAGTTCGGCGGCAAGTATTTTGCCCACGACATTCGCGTGGTCCGCCTGAGCCGCCACGGCGCCTCCTGCCCGGTGGGCATGGGCGTTTCCTGCTCGGCCGACCGCAACATCAAGGCCAAAATCAACAAAGACGGCCTGTGGATCGAGCAGATGGACAGCGATCCCGGCAAACTGATCCCGGCCAAGTACCGCGACCGCAGCTCAGCTCAGGTGGTCAAGATTGATCTCAATCAGCCGCTGGACAAGGTGCGGGCCGAGTTGACCAAACACCCGGTTTCCACCCCGCTTTCCCTGACCGGCACCATCATCGTTGGCCGCGACATCGCCCACGCCAAATGGAAAGAGATTCTCGACGCCGGCAAGCCGCTGCCCGATTATCTCAAACAACACCCGGTGTATTACGCTGGTCCGGCCAAGACCCCGGCGGGCAAGCCGTCTGGATCGTTCGGACCGACCACCGCTGGCCGCATGGATTCCTACGTTGACCTGTTCCAGAGCAACGGCGGTTCCATGGTGATGATCGCCAAGGGCAACCGTTCGCAGCAGGTCACCGACGCCTGCAAAAAGCACGGCGGCTTCTACCTGGGCTCCATCGGCGGTCCGGCCGCCCTGCTGGCCGAGGAGAACATTAAGAAGGTGGAATGTCTGGATTATCCCGAGCTGGGCATGGAAGCGGTCTGGAAGATCGAAGTGGTTGACTTCCCTGCGTTCATCCTGGTGGACGACAAGGGCAACGACTTCTTCAAGGGCTTGCTGTAATCCGATGCCGGTTGCCGCCCGTTCAGGACGGCAACCGGTCCCACATCGACAACAGGCGGGGAGGGGCGACTCTCCCTGCCTTTCGCGTTTTGCTTTCCATGGATGACCTGAAAACTTCCGAGGCCTGGCGGGTCTTCCGCATCCAGGCCGAATTAATCGACAGCATCGAATCGCTCAACGATCTCGGTCCTGCGGTGTCCATTTTCGGCGGCGCCCGGTTCGGCGAGGGTTCGCCGTATTACGTTGCGGCCCGCGAGACCGCGACCCTGCTGTGCAAACAAAACCTGGCGGTGCTGACCGGCGGCGGCCCCGGGATCATGGAGGCGGCCAGTCGCGGCTGTTATGAAGCGGGCGGCGTCTCGGTGGGTTTGAACATTGTCCTGCCCCGGGAACAGCACCCCAACCCGTATCAAAGCATCAGCCTGACGTTCCGATATTTTTTCATCCGCAAGCTGATGTTTGTCCGCCACGCCATGGCCTATGTCATTTTCCCCGGCGGCTTTGGCACCATGGATGAATTTTTCGAGAGCCTGACCCTGATTCAGACCACCAAAATCCGGCGCTTTCCCATTGTGCTCTTTGGCGCGAGCTACTGGCAAGGCCTGCTCGACTGGATGCGCGCTGAGATGTTGCCGCATGGCTGCATTGCCGACGGCGACCTGGAGTTGTTCCACCTGGCGGAAACGCCCCAGGCGGTGGCCGACATCATCGGCGGCCACCAGGAGCAATGCCGCCAATTTCCCAACGAGCAACGACGGACCACGCCCTGAAGAAGCGGCTTTGGCGACAGTCTTATTTGGCTCACCTTTACCCCAGGAGGACCGTATGAATCCCCAGCTCAACTTTATTTTTTCACGGCGCAGCATTCGGAAATTCACCCAGCGCGAGATCCCCGAAATCCTGCTGACCGATCTGCTGGAGGCGGCCATGGCGGCCCCCTCGGCGGTGGCCAAAGACCCCTGGCATTTCATTGTCCTTCGCAACCGCGCCTCCCTGGATCAGTTGGCGATGCTCCTGCCCAACGGCAAGATGCTGAGCGGGGCGGCCGCCGCGCTGGTGGTCTGCGGCGACCTCAACCAGGCCCACGACCAGGAGCTCTCGTTTCTGCTCCAGGATCTGAGCGCCGCTGTGGAAAACATTCTCCTGGCCACCAACGCCTTGGGCCTCGGGGCCTGCTGGCTGGGCATCCATCCCCGTGAGGAGCGGATTGCCGCCGTTGCCCAGCAATTCAGCCTGCCGGAAAACATCCTGCCAATGGCCGGCATCGCCCTGGGCTGGCCGGCGCAGGAGAGCCCGGCCCGCACCCGATACAATCCAGACTGCGTGCACCTGGAAGTTTGGTAACAAGTTCCCAAGGCGCCTCAGATTTCGTCTCGACAACTGCAAACGTCGCACCCCGGGGCAATCGCGTCGCGCCGGTTGTCCCTGTTTAATCGTGTAATCCCCAAGAATAAAATAGCGGTCTCCTGATACCGGTCGATAACGGCCCACCGGCAGAAACCTCCAGAGGTCTCATGCTGCATATATTTGTCCCACATCACCCTTATGCCCTACGCAACAATCTTATTTTTTATTATTTTATCAATATGTTCCTCGCCATTGACGCCAACCCCCGCAGGGGCGGCCACTCGGTCCATCCATGTGGAGTGGGGGTACACCCCGCCGAGCGAGCCTGCGGTGGCCGGGTTTAAGCTCTACCAGGAGGGCGTGTTTGCCTGCCAAACAATGACGCCCACGGCGACCTCTTTGGACTGCACGGTCTCCTTGACCGGAGCGACCACCGAGTTCACCCTGACTGCGGTTTTTAACGACGGTTCTGAGAGCCCGCACTCCTCGCCCTTTGCATTCACCACTGCGGCTCAAAGCACGACTGGCGCGATCAGCACGCCGCCGAAGGCCGTCATCTCCTCAAGCGCCGCCGCAGGAGCAAGCCCCTTGCAGGTTTCCTTTGACGGCTCGGGCTCAACCGCCGCCAACAAAGGAACCATAGTCTCCTATTGGTGGAACTTTGGCGACGGCGGTTCAGCCACCGGCGCACAAACCACCCACACCTTTACCACGGCTGGAACCTACGCCGCCGTTTTGACCATAACGGACGGCAACAGGGTGCAGAGCACGGCGACAACCCCCATTGTGGTCACGACAGGCACAGCGGCAGCCGGTGCGTCCGCAACAACCATAAACCAGACCGCGTCGTCGTCGAACAGCAGCAACGCCTCCACGGACAGCAAAGGCACGCAAACCACCGCCCGGCTCCTCGTCGCCCAGAAGAGCGCGCTCAATCTTGAAGCGGGCGAAGTTTCGGTTGCCAACACCTGGGTGCGCGTCGCCTTTGCCTCCCGCTACACAAACCCCATTGTGGTGGCCGGTCCGCCGAAATTCAACAACAGCGCACCCTGCGTCGTCCGCATCCGCAACGTCAATGCAACGGGTTTTGAGGTTCGCCTTGCTGAATGGACCTATCAGGACGGCAGCCATCCCGCTGAAACGATTGGCTACCTGGTTTTGGAAAAAGGCCGTGCGCAGCTTGCCGACGGCTCGTGGATTGAAGCAGGAAATTTTACCGGAACAACCAGGCCCAGCGCCGTTGCCTTTGGCGCCGCTTTAAACAAAATTCCGGTGGTGTTGACCAGCATCGTTTCAGTAAACGAGGCGGACACCGTTGCCGGGCGGATAAGCGCTGTCGCGCGCAGCGGATTTTCCTACGCCTTCAGGGAGCAGGAAAAAAATCCGCTCTACGGGCATGTCAACGAGACGGTCCATTATGTGGCCTGGGAACCCGGCGCCGGCATGATTGGCGGGGTGCAATTTGCAGCCGCCGCCGGCCCGTCAATCACCAGTTCCTGGAGCGCGGTCCGCTTTCTAGGCGCGTTCAAGCAACCGCCCATGGTCCTGGCTGATCTGCAGACCACCGCCAACACCGACACGGCCACCCTGCGCCTGCGACAACAGGCGACAACCACTGGATTTGAGGTCAAGGTTGAGGAAGAACAGTCGCTTGATCTCGAGGTGGCGCATCCGGCGGAGCAGGTCGGCTATCTGGCCTTTTCCCAATCGGCAAGCCAACGGTTGGCAACCTTTTCCTGGGATTTTGACGAGACGTTTGAAACCGCCATTGCCGGGTTCCAGATTTTGAGCAACGGTCAACCCGTCTGCGTCACCGACAATGTTGCGGCCCGACAATTGGCGTGCGAAATCTATCTGCCGGCGTCGGCCGCCGCGACGTTTGAGATCCAAACCCTTGCCGCAGACGACGCAGCCCAGGCGCGTTCAAACGCCATCACCTACACGCCCTAAAAAGGGCGGCTTGTTCACAGGCCGTATTTCTTGCTGTAGCCCCTTGGGGTGATCATCTTGTCCCGCCAGACAAAGGTCTGCGAATTGCCGATGAGGACCGTGGTCTGCATGCCGATTTCCTCGTCGAGCATGTGCTCCAGGGTGGTCAGGCGAACCGACTCGTGCTCGCGGGTGGCACCGCTGACAATGCCCACCGGGGTGTCGGGGGAGCGGTGGGCGAGCATGATCTCGCGGGCGCGGACGATCTGATCGGTGCGTTTCTTGGACTTGGGGTTATAGATCACCACCACGAAATCAACCGGGGCCACGGCCTCAAGGCGGCGCTCGATCATCTCCCAGGGGGTCATCAGGTCGGACAGGCTGATGGCGGCGAAATCGTGCATCAGCGGCGCGCCGAGGATGGCGGCGCAGGAGTTGAGCGCCGCAATGCCGGGGATGACGTCAATCGGCGCCTTGGCGTCAATCGATTGGGCCAATTCAAAAACCAGCCCGGCCATGGCGTAGATGCCGGGATCGCCGCCGCAGACCAGCGCCACCCGTTGGCCGGCTTCGGCCAATTCCAGCGCCTTGCGGCAGCGGTCGATCTCCTGCATCATCGACGACGAAATCACCTCGCTGGCCGGATTGATGCAATCGCGGACCAGATCAAGATAGGTGCGATATCCGACCACCACCTCTGCCTGCTCCAAAGCGGCGCGCGCCCGGGGCGCCATGAGATCGATTGCGCCGGGGCCGAGGCCCACGACCACGAGAGAGCCATTGGTGCTGTCCTGTCCTGTCGTCATTGTTCTGTGTTTCCTTGTCTTGTGATTGCGAAGGGATCGGCGATTTCCGCCACGGCGGTGGTCACGTCGGTCCATTTCATTTTGGCGACCAGCAGGACGCCGCCCTCCCCGGCGCTGAGCAGAGCCGCCGGTTCGGCCACGCCCTTGGCCCCGGTGGCGCGCAGCACCACCTCGGAAGCGGCGCCGACGCCCTCAACCCGGTTGAGCTGGTCTTTGTCGTAAAAATCGATGGGCAGCCCCTGTTGCCGGGCGTATTCCAGCAAGCCTGCCTCGTCCTGTTTGAGATCAATGGAGGCCAACCGGACTACCGATTGGATCGCCAGACCATGCGCCCTGCAGGCGGCTTCCACGGCGCGGGCAATGGCTGCCGCAGACGCGCCTCGGTTGCAGCCGACGCCCACGACCAGAGCCCCAGGATGGAGCAGGGCGGCGTGGGCGGGCGCGTCGGTCCGGCTGTCGACGACCAGATCGGCCCGGTCGCGCTCCGCAATCGGAATCAGGTCCGGCGGCAGCTCCGGCTGGGCATAGCGGCTCCACAGGGTCAGCGATCCCTGATCCACCAGCCTCCCCATGACCTTGGTGAAGGCCGTCTTGTTGCCGGGCGTCAGTTCCAGCTCGCGGCACCAGAGGTCCAGGGCGGTGCGACCCAGCACATCCGAGGCGGTAGTGAGCACGGCCTGACCGCCGGTCTGGGCGGCCACCCGATGGGCCAGCGCATTGGCGCCGCCGATGTGGCCGGAGAGCAGCGAAATCGCAAAGTTTCCTTTTTCGTCGCAGACCACCACCGCCGGGTCCTGGCGTTTGTCCCGCAACAGCGGAGCAAGGCTGCGGACCACGATGCCGGTGGCCATGATGCAGACAATTTCAGGGTAGTCGCGCCACACTTGGGCCATGACCTCGGCCAGTCGTCCCTTGCAGGCAAAGAAATCGCCGCCCAGGGCCTCGGCCAGCCGCCCGCCCAGAGCGCAGCCGCCCCGGCTGATAGCCAACACGGCCAGGCGGGGTCGCTCCCCTGCCGGCTCAGCCATCAGCGGTACTCGTGGGTGAATGAGGCGTCATAGAGTTTGGAGGCGATCCGGCTGTCTTCGGCCAGGGCCGGGCCAACCACGATCATTGCCGTCTTTTTGATCTGCGAGTCCTCGATTTTGGCGGCAATGTCGGCCAGGACACCGCGCACAATCTGCTGATCCGGCCAGCTGGCCCGCTCGACCACCGCAATCGGGGTGTCCGCCGGATAGCCGCCGGCGAGCAGATCCTCGACCACCCGGGCCATCATCGACACGCTGAGGAAGATGCACATGGTGGCCTGGACGCGCGCCAGATTGCGCAGCGATTCCGGCTCGGGCACCGGCGTGCGCCCCGCCTGGCGGGTGAAGATCACCGTCTGGGTGACCTCGGGCACGGTCAGTTCTTTCTTCAGGGCGGCGCTCGCGGCAAAGGCGGAGCTGACCCCCGGCACCACCTCATAGGGGATGGCGACCGCGTCCAGCCATTGCATCTGCTCGCGGATCGCCCCGTAAATGGCCGGGTCGCCGGTGTGCAGCCGCACCACCCGCAATCCTTCGCGGTGACCCTTGGCCAGCGTCTGCATGATGGCTTCCAGGTCCATGGCGGCGCTGTCGCGACAGACGGCCTTGATCCCGTCGAGCAGGGCGATGTTGACCAGGCTGCCGGCATAGACCACCACGTCGGCGCCGTCGAGCAGACGGCGGCCCTTGAGGGTGATCAGCTCCGGGTCGCCGGGACCGGCGCCGAGAAAAACGACCGGATGGCGGGTTGCCCCGGCCTGCGCCTCAGAGAGCGATTGCGTGCGTTCCATTGGACACCTGTACCTTTTTTTTGCGGATCACCATGGTGGAAAAATAGTGCAGCTTGCGGCCCCTGGCCTCGCGGATGTCGGTGTAGACCCGCTCGCCGTCCATGCCCGAGCGCTCGATCAGCACCGCGTGCGGCGTTAGTTCGAGTTCCTCAAGGATGTCAATCAGGGCGTCGATCCGTTTGTGCACCTTCATCAGCACCACTGAATCCAGGGTGGTGAGGATCTGGCGCAAGCGGTCGTCCTCGAAGGCGGCGGGCACCACGGCCAGGACGTCGTCGCCCAGGGCCAGCGGGCTGGACTGGGAGGCGGCGCAGGCGGCCATGGCGGTGATACCGGGGACCACGGTCACCGGGACGTTCGGCCGCTGCTCCTGAATCATGGCCAGGAGATAGAAGGCGGTGGAGTAGAGGGTGGCGTCGCCCAGGGTGGGAAAGGCCACGTCCTCGCCCTGGTCGAGATGGCGGATCACCTCGTCGGCCGACTTGCGCCAGGCCAGGAGCAGTTGATCGTCGGTTTCCTGGCCGAGGAAGACCTTTTTCATCGGAAAGCAGAGCGAAAGAATGGTCCGCCCCTTGTCGGCAATCATCTGGCCGGCGATCTGCTGGGCGCTGCTGACGCCGTTTTCCCTGGCCGTGGGCACCGCCCAGATTTTGGCTTCGGTCAGGATGCGCACCGCCTTGTAGGTCATGAGTTCCGGGTCGCCGGGGCCCACGCCGACCAGATAAAGATGGCCGGTCCGGGTGGGAGAGTTGTCGCTGCTCATTTGTCGCCTGTGATAAGGGTTATGGGGTTGAAGATCCGGGATTCGCCGTCGGGATGGCGTCGCCGGGTCACGGCCAGGGTGCTGCTTTCCACGCGCAGGCCTAGGCGCTGCAAACAGGCCAGGGCAAGGGCTTCGGTTTGGGGGAGCACGGCGTTGATCACAATCCGGCCGCCTGGGCTGAGGCGGGCCGTTGCCGCTTCGATGATCGCCTCCAGCCGCCTACCGCTGCCGCCGATGAAGACCCGGTCCGGCGCGGGCAGACTGTCGAGGGCTTCCGGGGCCTCGCCGCCGGTCAGACGGATGTTGTAGGCGCCGTAGGTCCGGATGTTGGCGCGGATGTTGGCCTGCTCCTCGGGTTTTTTCTCGATGGTGTGGACGGCGAGTTCCGGACAGAGCCGGGCCGCCTCCAGAGAAACGCTTCCCGAACCGCCGCCGATGTCCCACAGCACGCCGCTTGCCGGCAGCCGCAGCCGGTGCAGGGTGGCGGCACGGACCTCGTCCTTGGTGATCAGCCCCCGCGAGTGTTGGATCTCGGTTTCGGTGAGGCCGAAGCGGATGATTTCCGGCTGCTGCGGCTGCTCGATCAGGACCATGTTCAGCGGGCTGAACCGGGCGGCTGCAATCTCCTGGAGACTGCCGCTGGTCAGTCGTTCGTCGGCCAGGCCCAGGTTTTCAGCCACCCGGACGCGCACGGAGGCGATGCGTTCGTCGTCTCCGCAGGCGGCAAGCGCTTCCAGCAGACAGGCGGCTATCCGGTCCGGGCTGCTGTCGCCGTCGGTGAGCAGCATGGCCCGGGAGTGGCGAAGGATGCGGCCGGGGATGTTTTGATCCGGACGTCCGTGCAAACTGACCAGGGCGAGATCGTCCCAGGAGGCGCGGAAGCGGGCGCAGGCGAGTTGCAGGGCCGACAGGGCCGGGTGGATGCTGATCCGCTCCGGGCCGAACTGCTTGATCAGGGTGCGGCCTACGCCAAAAAACAAGGGGTCGCCGCTGGCCAGCACGGCAACGTCGCCGGTGATCAGGGCCTCTTCCACCCTGGCGACCATGGCCGGAACCGGGGCAATGTCGATCAGCGGATGGAGCAGACTGGCGACCAGCGGCCGGTGGCGGCGGGAGACGACAATGGCGCTGCAACGGCGCAGCAGCGGCCATTGCTCGGCGGTCAGGCCTTTGCCGCTGACCCCGATCAGTTCAATCCGTGACATGCACGACTCCTTCCTCGGAGGTGACCAGATAGACCCGCACCGGCAGGCCGGACCATTGCTCGGCCTGTTGCTTGGCCCGCTCGCAGACCGCCGCGATCAGATCGTCGCGTTGCAGCGCCTTGAGCCGGTCGTATATTTCCCGCGCCGTATTGGCGGCGCGAAATTGTTCGGCCGTCGGTTGGTCCAGGCCCAGTTCGGCGAGCAGATCCGCCGCCTGCCGGGTTTCCAGGGCCCCGTTGCGCACATGGGTCTGGGGCACGGCCAGGGCGGCCTTGACCAGCTTGGCCCACATCCCGGCCAGGTGGATGCGGCTGAACCCTTGGCGCTTTGCGGCCTCCAGCCCGTACAGCAGATAATCGCCCATCATCACCTGGGCCTCTTCCGGCAGGCCGAGCAAACGCTGCACCGCAGCCTCCGAGGTCCGGCCGGTGGCCAGAATCGCCGAAGTCAGGCCGGCGGCGCGGGCCACCTGCATCGAGGCCTCAATGGTGTCGGTCCAGGCCTTGGCTGAGATCGGGCGGACAATGCCGGTCGTGCCGAGGATCGACAACCCGCCGACGACGCCCAGCCGACGGTTCAGGGTCTTTTCCGCCAGTGCCTCGCCGTCGCGGACAAAGATCTGCACCTCTAGGCGGGCATTCGGGGGCGGCCCCTCTCCGGGAGTCCCGGCCAAGGCTTCCGCCGCAGCAAGGCGGATCATCCGCCGGGGCACGGGGTTAATCGCCGGCTCGCCCACCGCCACTGGCAGGCCGGGTTTGGTCGCCCGGCCGACGCCTGGGCCGTTGACCAGGACAATCCGCTCCTCGTCGTCTTCCGGGCTTTCCTCCAGCCAGCGGACCACCGCGCCGATCTCGGCCCCGTTGGTGACGTCCGGGTCGTCGCCCGCATCCTTGACCACCGTGGCCATGGCCCGATCGTCTTCGGTTGGTCCAAACCGACAGAGGGCAAAGCCATGGCGCGAACCGTCGGGAAAGGGAATCTCCACCGTTCCTGGATTGTCCTGCCCAAGCAGGCACAGCACCGCCGCCTTAGCCGCCGCAGCGGCGCAGGCCCCGGTGGTGTAACCGCTGCGCAGCGGTTTGCGGTCCGATGGCCGGGTCATGGGGTGGTTACGCCAGCCGCAGCAGGGCGTTGACCGCAGCCACTGCGACCGGCGTGCCGCCTTTGCGCCCGAGTGCGGCGATGAAGGGGTAGTCTTTCTCGACCAGCAGTTGTTTGGACTCGGCCGCGTTGACAAAGCCCACCGGCACGCCGATCACCAGATCCGGGGCAAAGAGCCCCAACTCAATCAACGACATCACCTTGAGCAGGGCAGTGGGAGCGTTGCCGACGGCGACGATGCCGATGTTGTCGCCAATGCTCCTGGCCATGGCCGCATCGGAGCGGGTGGTTCCGTTGACCTTGGCCATGGCCGCGGTCTCCGGCTCGGCCACCCGGCAGATCACCCGGCCGCCGAAGCGGGCCAGCAGGGCGGCGGAGACGCCGCTGGCCGCCATGTTGACGTCCACCAGGATGTTTTTCCCGGCCCGGATGGCGGCCAGACCGGCACTGATGGCCTGCGGATGAAAACGCAGGTTTTCGGCAAAGCTGAAGTCGCCGGTGGCGTGGATGGCGCGGCGGACCACGGCGAATTCCTCGGGTGAGAATCCGGTGGAGCCAAGTTCGCGCTCGATAATGCGGAAGCTCTCGGCTTCAATCTCCAGGGGGGCGATCTGCTGCAAGGTAACCATGATGTGCTCTCAGCGTGATTGTCGGCAGGCCTGGACAAAACGGGCGGCAGCTTCAGGCGTGCGGCCCCAGTGCAGATGGATGTACCCTGCCAGGGTGTTGTCAAGGAGGTAGCCCTCGGGCCGGCCGTCTTCCAGGCGGTAGGCCGCTGCAACGGCTCGGCCGTCTTCCTCGATGGTGGAATAGTGGAACTCGTGGCCGTGGAGCACCACGCCTGCGGGCGCAAGCAGGCAGTCCCGCTCGGTGGTCGGCCGGCGGTAGCCCAGGCTGCGCAACCGGGTCTGCATCCGGGCCTGAAAGGGGTAGAGGCCAACCATGGGGGCGATGCGGTCTTCCTGATCGCGGATCGATTGGCACAGGTACATAAACCCGCCGCACTCGGCGTAAACCGGCCGGCCGCTGGCGGCAAAGGCGCGGATCTGCTCGCGCAACGCCCCGTTTTCGCTCAACTGCCGGGCATGGAGTTCCGGGTAGCCGCCGCCGAGATAGAGCCCGGCAAGATCCGGCGGCAGCGCCGCATCCGTCAGGGGGCTGAAAAAAACCAACTCCGCTCCGGCCTCGCGCAACAGATCCAGGTTGTCCTCGTAGTAAAAGCAGAAGGCCGCGTCCCTGGCCACGCCGAGGCGAACCGGCGTCCCGCCGACAACCAGGGGCAAGGACGCTGCCGCCGCGTCGTCGACTCCCCGGCGCTCGCCGGCAATCCGCAGCAGCAGGTCCAGGTCGAGATGGGTCTCAATGAGCTGCGCCAGTTGCTCCAATCCCTCGCCCTGGAGCGGATGTTCCTCGCCCATGTGCAGGCCGAGATGGCGTGAAGGGATGCTGATTGCTTCGCGACGCGGCAGAAAACCGATGATCGGCGTGCTGCAGTGGGTCCGGATGGCCTCGGCCACCATGGCTTGGTGCTTGTCCGAGCCGACCCGGTTGCAGATCACGCCGGCCAGGGGGAGTTCAGGGTCGAGGGTGGCAAAGCCGTGGGCCACCGCAGCCACGCTCTCCGCCGCCGAACGGACGTCGATCACCAGGAGCACCGGCAGGCTCAGGGTCTTGGCCAGGACCGCCGCCGAGCCTTCGCCGCCGTCAAACAGGCCCATCACCCCTTCAACCACCGAACAGCCCTGGGCCGGGCTGTTGCGGGCAAAACTGCGGCGGACGAACTCCGCCCCGCACATCCGGACGTCCAGGTTGCGCGACACCCGGCCGGTCACCATCCGGTGCAGGCTGGGGTCGATGAAGTCCGGGCCGCATTTGAAGGGCGCAACCGTTGTCCCGCGCCGGGCCAGGGCCGCCATCACCCCCAGGGTGACCGTGGTCTTGCCGCAGCCCGAATGGGTCCCGGCGATGAGCAGGGCCGGCCGGTTCATAGCCGGGCGACGCCTTCCTGGCCGTAATCGGGATAGAGCAGCGAGCGAACAAAGGCAATGCCGTCGATCAGTCCCAGGGTCGGCCGGCTGATCATTTCCTCGTCGACCAGAAAAACCTGCCGCTCGCGTACTGCCTTGATCACCGAAAAACCGGGCTCCCGGATGATGTCGTCGACGCTCACCGGGTTCATCCGGCCGCTCTGGGCCAGGTACAGATCGATCTGGTCGGCCTTGGCGAGGATGCGTTCCTTGCCGTAGGCGGCGATGTTGGTCTCGCGCATCTGCTCGGCGTCGGTGGCGATGTTGATCCCGCCCGCCGATTCCAGGGCAAACATGGCGATCGAACCCGGGGCAAAGGTCTTCATCTGTTTGTGGATGGCCTCAAAATAGACGTGTTTGCGTTTTTCCTGGGGAATCTCCTGCAGCGAGGCGGCAATTTTCGCCAGCCCCTTGCCAAAAGTTGCCACCATCTCCTTGGCCTGCGCCTCCCGGCCGGTGAGCTTGCCCAGGTCTTCCCAGTACGGAAACAGCTCCGAGGCCTCGGAGGGTTGCAGGGATACCACCCGGACGTTGTTTTTTTCAAGAATCCGCACCAGATTGGGGTATCCCCGGCTGATCATCGGCCGGATCAGCACCAGGTCGGGTTTGAGCGCCAGGATGCGTTCGGGATCGTCCTGGAATTGGACCCGGGGCCGGTCCGGCAGTTGATTGTCGCTGGCGCCGCAGGCGATGATTTCCTTATTCAGCCCGAGTTCGATCAGGTTGGTGGTGTGGGCCGGGTAGAGCGAAATGATCCGCTGAAAGGGTTGGGAAAAGACCAGGGTCCGTTTCTCGCTGTCGGTGATCGAGGCGGCGGAGGCCAGGGAAACGAGGAAAAGAACAAGACACTGGGCGAAAAAAAGAACGTTGATGCGCATGATTCCGTGGTGCAAAGGGTTAAGGGGCGATTGGCAGACGAAAACTCACCTGCCGGCTGTTGGTAAAGGCGCTGACGATTACTTCCGCCTCGACGCCGTACACGGCCTCGATGGTTTCCGGGGTCAGCGTTTCCTCGGTGCGGCCCTGGCAAACCACCTGGCCCTGCTTGAGGAAAATCAGCCGGTCGCAGAAAAACGAGGCCAGATTGAGGTCGTGCATGACCGCGACCACCTGCATCCCCTGCTGCTCAAAGCGGTTGCGGATGAGGTGAAGAATCTCCAGGCTGTGGTGGATGTCGAGGTTGGAGGTGGCCTCGTCGAGGAGCAGCGCCGCCGGTCGCTGGGCCAGGGCGCGCGCCACCGCCACCCGCTGCTTTTCGCCGCCGGAGAGCCGGGTCACCGGGCGGTCGGCCAGGGCGGCAATGCCGGTGATCTCCAGGGCCTCGTCGACCAGGGCCTGATCCTGCTCGCTGGGTGCGGCAAAGCGATGCAGGTGCGGATGCAGCCCCATCTCCACCACCTCGCGCACCGAATAGCCGAAGCGGACCATGAAATCCTGGGGCACCAGGGCCAGTTGTCTGGCCAGCTGCTTTTTCGGCCAGGCGTCCAGCGGCCGGTTTTTGAACTCGACGGTTCCGGATTGCGGCGACTGCAGACCGCCCATCAGATCAAGCAGGGTGGTCTTGCCGCTGCCGTTGGGCCCGAGGATGCCGTAGCAGCACCCTGGGCGCAGCTCCAGGTTGACGTCGCGCAGCACCGGCGTGCCGTTGTAGCCGAAGTTGACCCCCCTGATCGACCAGAGCAGGTCGTCTGCCTGTTCAGAAATCGGTTTTGCCATCCCGCTGCCGTCGTTTGAAGAGGATGCAGAAAAAGGGTCCGCCGAGAAGCGCGGTGAGCACGCCGATCGGCACCTCGACCGGCAGCACCGCCCGGGTCAGGGTGTCGGCGATCAGCAGCAGCAGGCCGCCGGTGAAGAACGAAAGCGGGATCAGCAACCGGTTGTCCGGGCCGACGATATGGCGCAGCATGTGCGGCACGATCAATCCGACAAAGCCGATGATTCCGGACACCGACACCGCCAGCGCGGTCATCAGGGTGGAGACGGTGAGCAGGACGGTGCGGAGGCGGACGGTGTTGATCCCAAGCGAAGTGGCGGCCCGGTCGCCGGTGGCCATGATGTTGAGATCGCGGCTGTAGAACACCCCCACCAGGGTCCCGAACAGCGCTGTGGGGGCAAGCAGAAGGATGTTTGGCCAGGAGGCCCCGGCCAGGCTGCCCATCAGCCAGAAGATGATCAGCCCCACCTGTTCGTCGGCGAGGAATTTGAGAAACCCGATGGCAGCCGACAGGATGGCGGCGACAATGACCCCGGCCAGGATCAGACTGGTCGAGGAGAGCCGCCGGTCGCCCGCGGCAAGGAACAGCACCACCGCCAGGGTGCCCACCCCGCCGATGAAGGCAAAGACCGGAATGGTTACCCCAGAGGGCAGGGCCAGGCCGAAAATCTGCAGCACGATCACCAGCGAGGCGCCAAAGGCGGCGCCGGTGGAAATGCCCAGGGTGTAGGAGTCGGCCAGCGGGTTGAGCAGGATCGCCTGAAAAATTGCGCCGCTGACCCCCAGCAGCCCGCCCACCAGCACGGCGCCCAGGATGCGGGGCATGCGGACGTCGGCGACCACAGTGGCGGCCACCGGGTCAATGGACGTTGGCTGGCCCTGGCCGCTGAGTTTGGCCCAGAGGATGGCGAACACGTCGGGAATCGACACTTCCAGGAAGCCCAGGGTGGCCGACAGGGCCACCGCGAAGATCAGCACAGCCGTCAGCGGCAGCAGCAATGCGGCGGCGCGACCGTGCATCAGCGCAGTTCCATCCCGACGTCGGCGGCGGCGTCGGCGGCGTGATCCACGAAGATCTGCGCCAGGGCCGGTTGTTCGCCCAGCCCCCGGATTGCCGGAATCACCTCAAAGCCTTCGCGGCTGAGAATCGACAGCCAGGAATCCTCCTGCGGGCCGATCAGGTCGCGGGTGGCGTGCTCGCCGGCCACGATGAGCAAAGGCTTGAGCATCACCCGCCGCACGCCGTGCAGGCGCAGGCTGGAGAGCACCTCGGCGAAATCGGGGAAACCCTCGACCGTGCCGATCAGGGTGAGAGTCTCGGGATAGAGGCTCCGCATGCGGGCGGCGAATTCCAGGTAGAGGCCGCCGGAGGGAAAGTAGTGGTTGCCGTGCCCCATGTACACCAGGGCCGCGTCGTGGCTGTGGGCCAATGCGGCGTCGTCGGCCAGGGCGCGGGCGGCGATGAGAATGTCGTCGGCATAGGGCCGCTCGGGGCTGTAGGCGCCGAGCAGCGGCCGGCCCAGGGCAATGGCTTTGAACGGCCGCCAGCGCGGCTTCATGGTGCGGATCGAGCTCAGGCCGCGCACATAGGCGGCGAGGTCGTGGTATTCTTCGGCAGGGGCAATGTGGGTCGGCTGCACGATCAGGGCGTCAAACCCCTGATCCTGGAGATTGGCGATGGCGGCGAGCACGCCCTGAACCTCAAGAATTTCCCGGGGAATATCCGGATGAGCGGCCAGGTAGGTCGGGTCGGCGGCGCGCTTGCGCCAGATGCGGCGGATCTGATTGGAGGTGAAGGCCAGACGCACCGGCGTCTGCGGATACGCGGCTTCCATGGCGGCTTTGATCGCCAGCAGCCCCTGCAGGGCCGGTTCCACCGTGGTCCCGAACATGGCCAGGACAATTGCCTTGCTCTGTTGCACCATCTCCCCCCGGTCGGCGGGAAAAGCCGGACCATGCTGCGAGGCCCGCTGTTTTCCCAAGGTTCCGGCCCGAAATAAAAAAATCCCGGACCAATAATCTTGATCCAGGATGTCCCTTTTTTACCGCTGGAGTCTGTAGCCCGCCTCTCTAGCCGGAAAGGTCGGGGTGGTACTGTTCAGGCAGGTCTTCTGACTTCCGGATCACTCGCCTTCCGCGCCTTCCCGTTCCGTCACGGAACAGTGGCCATTCTGCGGAATTTGTCCCCGGTTACAGCGGCGGGCCCGTTCCGGCATTGAACCGGATTCCCTTTTCATCCGTTGATACGGACACCTGAACCACAATGCGGCCCCATCGTACCTGCAGCCCCGGTTGAAGTCAAGCCGCGAATGGCGCTTTGCCTGGAAAAACCAGCCGCCGCAAGCCGTTGGCTAGTGGCCTACAGGGAACCTGCGCCAAATGGACCGCGCAATGGATCGACCACCAGAGCCGGCAACAGGGTTTGCACCTCCAGAATGGTCCATTGCGGCTGGCCGGACAGGGTGGCGACGTTGATCTGATTGAGCCCGCGCGCGATCTCTTCGTAACTCTTGCCTTTTTGCCGCAGACGGGCGATGGACGTCGAGAGTTGATCCCGGGAGAAGATTTTTTGGTTCGCAACCTGCGGCGGCGTGGTTGACGCGGTCTGCGCCTCAAGGGGCACCGAGCTTGCGGCTTGGGGGATCGGTTGGGGAATTTCGACCATCTCGTAGAGGTCGTCGCTGGCTTGCCGGGAAAAATCAAGGGAAACGGCGACCGGCCCCTGGATGGTCTCCGCGTCGGTGCGGGTCTCGACCGGCATGGGTTTGTATTCCAGCTGCAGGCCAACCATCAGCCGCATCAGATCGTCGATTTGGCGGTCGCGGCGCGCCAACTGCTCGCGCATGTCTTCCAACTGCTCGCGAAGCAGCTCAATCTGATCCTTGTAGGCGACCAGCAAATCATTGAGGAAACTGTTGCTCAGCTCAGGCGGAGCTGCGGAACGGGCGGAGACGGCTGCTTTGGCATCGCTGGCCTGCTCGCCGTCGCGGGGATAGGCCGCCAGCAACTGCCGGCCCTCGTCCCACCGCTCCAGATCGGCGTAGCGGAAGCGGACCTCCTGCTTACCAGTCACCGGATTGAGAATCAGTTTGTGCGGCAACCCTCGCTTGCGATATCGGCTGATGGATTTGGTGGAGACGTTGAGAAAGTCCGCCGCCTCTTTCTGGGTTACCGTGTATTCGTTGTCGCTCATGCCTTCCTCGCGTGTGATGCTTGGTTCCGGCTGCTCCTTTCAGCCAGCAGCTCTCGGCCGGTGTCGATCACGGCCTGGAAAAATGTGTCGATCTCGGGTGTGTCGACGTTGACGTTGGTAATCAAAAGCCGCAGCACCAGTTCGCCGTTGACGACGCCGGTGCCGACCAGGCTGCGGCCGGTGCGGTGCATGCGCTCGCGCAATTCCCGGTTGAATTCCGCCGGCGGGATGGACGGGGGCGTGCGAAAGCGAAAACAGATGTTAAACGACTCCCGGGGCACGACCATCTCCAGCTCGTCCCGTTGGTTGACTTGGCTTTCTGCGTATTTGCACAATTGCAAATAGTGCTCCACCCGCGCGGCCAGCCCGGCCTGCCCGTAAAATTTCCAGTCGAGAAACCACTTGAGGCTGTCGACCCGGCGGCCGCATTGCAGCGATTGGGTGCCGAGATCGCGGATTTCGCCGTCTTCACCGTCGCGGAAGATGTAGCTCTCGTCGCCGGCGCTGCACACCTGGCGGAGGATGTCGGGCCGCTGGTTGAACAGCAGCACATTGCACATCAGGGCCGTGCCCAGCATCTTGTGGAAATCCAGGGTGAACGAGTCTGCCTGAGCCAGATCGGGCAGGTACTGACCACGCAGCCGATCACTGAAAATTACCGCCCCGCCCCAGGCCCCGTCCACATGGAGCCAGAAATTGTAGCGTTCGCGCAGGGCAAGCAGCGGCGGCAGGGGGTCGTAGGAGCCCCGCACCGTGGTGCCGGCGGTGGCGGCGACAAAAAAAGGCGAGCCGCCGGCGGCGACCACCGTTGCCAGACGCTGCTCCAACTGCGCCACGTCCATCCGGCCATGCTCGTCCACCGGGATTTTGATCAGATGATCCGCGCCCAGGCCAAGAATATTGGCGGCCCGGTCCATGGAATAGTGGGCGTCGGCGTTGACAAAGGCAAACAATTCCGGGCGGCCGAACAGCCCGCTTTGCTTGACTGCGGGATCAACGCTGTTGCGGGCGGCCATCATCGCAATCATGTTGGCGTTGCTCGATCCCGTGGTCATCTGGCCGGAACCGTTGGCAAAACCGACCAGCTCCAGCATGGTGCGCAGCAGGTATTTCTCCATCAGGGTGGAGACCGGCGCGGTTTCAAAGGTGCAGGCCGAGGTGTTGGTGGCGGCAGCCACCATTTCCCCGATCACCGAGGGCAGATTGGCCCCGGCCCACATCCGGTTGAGATAGCCGGGATGGTCGGTCTTGACCGCGTGCGCCAGGTATTTTTCCACCCAGGCGAACACCTGCTCCCAGTCGCCGCCGGGTCCGGCGTGGTCCAGGTCCAGCTGACGCCGGAGTTCGCCGGGATCAAGATAATCGACAAAGGTTCCGGCGGTCCGGCGGCTATAATGGCGGCTGAGAAGCTGTAGCAGCCGCTCAAAGATTTTTTCCTGCTCCATACGTCCTGTGAATGCTCCCTGTGGTCAGTAAAGATTCAAAACAAACGCAACCTGAAGGCGCCCCGGCGGGGGTGGCAAGTCGCCGAGGGGAAACTATCTATTCCTGCTGCTTTTGCAAGGCCGTTTCTGGGAAATTTTGGCCTGATCGGCGAGGCGTCGCCGATTCGTCGAAGACCCGAAAAATGTGCAAAAGCGATTGCTCTATACTACAAGGGAGGCGGATAATCGAATAGAAAGTAGAGAGAGGGCGCGACGAACACCAGCGTCAAATACAAGCGCCGGTCGCAAAAACTTTCGACGTCTGGCCGTCATTGCCGAAAAAGCAGTGGCCGCCGTCTCTATCCTCGACCGGTTTCAGAGGTGAACGCACGAGCCGGGCTCAAGGGAGCTGCGACTATTCAGCAAGAAAGCCCCCCAACGCAACACAAGGATTTGACGCCAGCAAGAGCGCTTCCAACGGGCAGAAGCACGGAATTGATTGTATTGATGCTCAAGCGCTTGGGGATGATTAGGATTTGTTGGAAATTCCAGCCAAGACCGTCGAAGATGAGGGCTGTTGCCTTGCTGTTGGCAAGATTGGCTCAAAGCACTGGTCAGCGGTCATTCCATATCGTGGCGACGCCCTCAGAATCATATCTGTCCGGCGTTCACGAGATAGCGAGGTGGAATATTATGAAAGCTCAGGAAGTTGACGAAAAATTTGAAGCGGGCGAGGATTTGACCAATGAGCTTGATTTTTCAAAGGCTCGGTGGGTCAACCAGGAAAGCAGACGGGTGAATATCGATTTCCCTGCCTGGGTTGTGGATGGGCTTGATAAGCAAGCGCATCGTCTTGGCGTCACACGGCAAGCGCTTGTCAAAGTTTGGATCGCTGAGAAGTTCAAAACCACTGCATAATTTTGACGCGGCACTTTCCAGCTCTTCGTTGACAGCGGCAGCCTCCTGTTCGCAAGGCCGCTGCATCGGAAAAAATTTGCTCGATATTGCTGAAGTGACAGCACGCATTTTGCGGCAGGCGCCGTAAAAAGCGTTGCAACGGAAGAAGAACCGCCACCAAATCCGCCACCCTATCGGGCGTATATTCATTCCGTACACTGTCCCCAAAATTTCGTCAGGGGGCGGTTTCCACCGGTATACCCGATCGATTTCAACGGAATAAGCAGTTAATATTCCATGCCTCGCACCAAAGGGGGGAACAATGACCGAAAAAAAAGCTACTCGAACAGAGCAAGAGGTCTTTGCCGATCTGGCAGCTCTCTGTTGCCGCCCCGGTTACGTCCATGCCGTTGCGTACTTGTGTTTCCGAGACAACATGATTCTTTACGCGGGTCGTGTGAAAGAGGCAGATATGAGGAAAATGTATTCGCCCTCACGACTTATCCGCACGGAAATCAATACGTTACTCGGCTTGATGATAAAGGTCGAAATCGATTGGACACTGCCTGCATCAAAGATCACCCAGCAATACATGGATACGACAGAGAGACTCCTTGAAGAGTTACACCACTGTATGTCTGGAGAATTCTGGTCGGGTCTAACCAAGGAAGCGGTGGAAAGTAGCTTCAACCCGCTTGAGAGGGGGGAAGTGCTACGAGAACCGATCTTTTACAGTGGAGAATCAGCTTACAATTTTCAGTACCTGGACTTGGCCGCTCGTAAATACGCTGCTGACGCGCCGTGGCTAGAGGCAAACCGAGGCTTTACCATCGACCATGCTTCGCGTATCGCCAAAATAGTCGAGGATATCCACGTCAACCGCTTCGACGCATTTTGTGAGCGTGTGCGAAAGCAGCGCCCAGACGAGTGGACCATGCTCCCACTTTTCGCCTTTACTGCCGAGGAAATTGCAGTGAAAGCGAACCTTGCTACTAACGTGGTGGAACGAGTGCTCGGGGCATTTGAACTGCCGTCTATAGAACGCAATGAAGGGTTCAATGCGTTGCACGACTTCAACGTCATGGACGGCCATGCCCCTGCTGCGGATGCCAAGCGGAGAATTCCTATCGCTGCAGCCTTACGCCCTTGCCGAGGCCATATACGAAGCACCCTTTTACTGGATGACCCAGGACAAGGCGTATCAGCCAACCTTCACCAAAAACCGCGGTGACTTCACGGAGTGTTTTGTAGCCGAGCGCCTTGGGTTGGTCTTTGGAAAGGAGCATGTTCATCTTAACGTTGATGTTTTCCAGACCAAGGCGGCAAAAATTTCTGAAATTGACGTGCTTGCCGTTTGGGGCAATCGTGTCGTCATCGTCCAGGCAAAATCAAAGCGCCTGACCCTTGAATCGAGAAAAGGGAATGACCAGGTAATCCGCGACGACTTCAAGAAGGCGGTACAGACGGCTTATGACCAAGGGATCGCGTGCGCCAAGTGCTTGTTCGACAAAAGTAGTAAGTTGGCAACCCCTGATGGGTGCAAAATTTTACTGCCGCAGAACATCAAAGAAATCTACATATTCTGTGTCGTTAGTGATCATTACCCAGCTTTGAGCTTTCAAACACGGCAGTTTTTGAAGACAAAATCGGCTGATCGAGTGCAAGCCCCTTTGGTTATGGATGTATTTGCTGTGGATGTCATGACCGAAATGTTGCAGTCACCACTACAGTTTCTCAGCTATGTTAATCGCCGGGCCAACTATGCTGATCAACTCATGGCGTCGCAGGAACTGACAATCCTTGGCTACCACCTGACAAAAAATCTTTGGGTGGGGTCTGACGTTAACCTGATGTATTTATGCGATGATTTTACTGCAGGGCTAGATATAGCGATGGCAGCCAGACGTACTGGTATGCAAGGAGCAACCACACCCGATGGGGTCCTGACTCGGTTTGAAAAAACCACGATTGGTCGGCTGGTGAAGGAAATTGAAGCTAGGCCAGATCCCGCAACTATTGACCTCGGATTTTCGCTCCTAGCGATGAGCGAGCAGGCTGTCATCGAAATTAGCCGAGCCGTAGACAAGGTAGCGGCTCGGACTCGTGCTGATCGAAAGGTGCATGATGTCACGTTTGCCTTTAAGGAAGGCTCCGGTATTACTTTCCATTGCACTGATGAGCCTCCACATGTGGCTGGCGCCCGTTTAGAGTCTTATTGCGCGCTTCGAAAATACAGGGAGAGGGCTGATGAATGGTTTGGTCTCTGTATGAATTCTGCAGGCCCTGACGTGAGGTGCGGGGTTTCTTTGGTCTTTCCGTGGGTTCATGATGAGTGCATGGAAGATAAAACCAAAAATATGCAGGCACCAGTTCCCATTGATCAGGCTCTTAAAGAATTAATGAGGGGAGGAAAAACAAAAAAGATTGGTCGAAACGATCCTTGCCCTTGCGGCAGTGGGCGCAAACACAAGAAATGCTGTCTTAACTGAGATTGGAAATCCGGGGATTATGGGGACATCCATGATAAGTATTTTCAAGGGGAAAACGGAAATTACGGCGACAGTTTTCCCAACTCACACCCCAGCCAAACTTCCCTTAGGACCCGGTTTTTGTGGTCGTAAAACGCGGCCGAGGGCTGTTTCCAGGTCGTCGATAAAGCTGTCGCTTCCCAGCGGGCGGCCGGTTCGTTCATGGCGTTGCATCGTTTCAACTTCCTCGGGTGAGGTCAACTGCAGGAAATCGGCCCAATTCGGAACCAGTTCAAGCAAGGGCTCCACTTTGACAAGCCGGTCGTCGACCCCGGCAAGATGCGCTCCGGCGCTGCTCCAGGGATAATCGCCAGGATGGCGCACCAGTTGCGCGGCCACGGGGTTCATTTCAATGTATCGGGCCGCGGCCAAAAGGTAATTTTCATCCATGGGGCAGGAGGCAAACCGTTCCTGCCAGAGATGGCCGCGCCACTGCTCGCGGCTGTTGATGCGAAGCGTGTACCGCCGGTGGGCTTCGCCGACGGCTCGGGCAAGGCCGCTTTCCGTGCTCGGCACGGCGATGAGGTGCACATGATTGGGCATCAGGCACCAGGCCCAGATCGCCACGCCATAGCGTTGGCACCATTCTGCCGTCAGGTCGATGTAGGCGTGGTAGTCGTCGCCGCAGAAAAAGGTCTGCTGCCGCCGATTGCCGCGCTGGGTAATGTGATGCGGATAGCCCGGGGCTATCACTCGTGCCATTCTTGCCATGATCAGCAATCTATCAGGAGCCGCCGGCGGGCGTCAACATTTAATATACTGTCCCCTAATTTATTATAGTTGCGGCAACTTGCTGTTTTTATCCAATCGTCCTATAGTAAGCGCTTTGCGGCGAACCTGAAGGCCCTTACCTGTGAGAATGCGCTATGACCAAGACCTACGCGGAAATTAACGAGAAAATTGCATCCGGCAAGGCCGTGGTGCTCACCGCCGAAGAGGTGATCGATTACGTCGACAAACGCGGCCTGGAAGCCGCCGCCCAGGAGGTGGACGTGGTGACCACCGCCACCTTCGGGCCGATGTGCTCCTCCGGCTGCTTCCTCAATTTCGGCCACAGCACGCCCAAGATGCGCATCTCCGAGGCTTGGATCAACGACGTTATGGCCTATTGCGGCATTGCCGCGGTCGACGTGTACATGGGCGCCACCCAGCTGCGCCACAACGACCCGGCCAACATGTACCACCCCGGCGAATTCCGCTACGGCGGCGGCCATGTGATCGAGGATCTGGTGGCGGGCAAGAAGCTGCAGCTCTTCGGCCTCTCCTACGGCACCGACGACTATCCCCGCCGCGAGATCCGCACCCTGTTCGACATTCATGATCTCAACCAGGCGATCATGGTCAACCCGCGCAACTGCTATCAGAATTACAACGTGGCGGTCAACTGCTCGGACAAGCGGATCTACACCTACCTGGGCATCCTCCGCGCCAAGATGCGCAACATGACCTACTGCTCGGCCGGGCAGTTGTCGCCGCTATTGAACGACCCGCTGTACGAGACCATCGGCGTGGGCACGGCCATCTGGCTGGCCGGGGCGCGCGGCATCGTCTATTCCCAGGGCACCCAGCACTGTTCGCTGGCGGAGCGCGGCGACAACGACGTGCCGGTGGAGGGCGCAGGCACCCTGGCGCTGACCGGCAACATGAAGGAGATGCTGCCCGAGTTCGTGCGCGGGACCAGCTTCAAGGGCTACGGGGTGTCGCTGGCCCTGGGCGTCGGCATTCCGATCCCAATTCTGAACCCCGAAATTCTCCGCCGCGCCACGGTGCGCGACCGCGACATCCAGGCCTGCGTTATCGATTATTCCACGGACTATCCGCAAAAAACCGGCAAGGTCCTGGCCCGCTACAACTACGAGCAGCTGCGCTCCGGCGAGGTTGAGCTGAACGGCAAAAAGATCCCGGTCACCTCGCTCTCCTCGTACAACAAGGCGCTCAAGATCTGCAACCTGCTCAAGGCCGAAATCGAGGCGGGCCGTTTCCTGCTCGCCGAACCCAGCCAGCGCCTGCCCCTGAACCAGGGCATGCAATCATTGAACATCACAGGACCGGCGCGATGATCACCAAAAAAATCTATCTCTATTTTCCCAAGAGCGAAACCGAGAAACCGATCGTCTATCAGCTGGTCAAACAGTTCGACCTGATCGTCAACATCTTCCGCGCCAAGGTGACCTCCGAGGAGGAGGGCTATCTCAGTCTGGAAGTGACCGGAACCCAGGAGAACATCGACCGGGCCTTTGGCTTTCTGGGCACCTTTGACGTGGACATCCACGCCGGCAACAAGGGGATGCTCTGGGATGCGGGCCGCTGCGGCCAGTGCGGAGCCTGTGTGGTTCACTGTCCCACCGGGGCGCTGTCAATCATCGACCGGGCCACCCGCACCATCGGCTTTTGCGAGGAAAACTGCATCGAGTGCCTGGCCTGCGTGGCCGCCTGTCCCTTTGGCGCCTGCTCCTCAAACTTTTGAGGCAGGCCACGGCGACGCCTGATCTCCGATGCGCGTCTATCGCTCCTTTTCCTGGAAGGACACCAACCTTCGGGTTGCCTGCCCGGCCTTTGAGCTGGTCACCCGAACCGTGGTCGAGCACCGCCGGCAGCTCGAACGCTACATCAGCCGTCACCCCGAGTTCCTGACCGCGCTGGTTCCGGTTGTCCTCCTCGACGAGGCCCCCGAGGCGGCGTTGCGCATGGCTGCAGCCAGCGCGCTCACCGGGCTTGGCCCCATGGCCTCAGTGGCCGGGACGCTTGCCCAATTGGGCGTCGAAGCGGCCATGGCGGCGGGCTGCCGCGAGGCCATTGTCGAAAACGGCGGCGACATCTTTATCCACTCCGACCAACCGGTCGTCATCGGCATATACGCCGGCGACAACGCCATTGCCGGCAAACTGGCCTTCCGCATCGATCCGCAGAACCTTCCCCTCGCCCTCTGTTCCTCATCCAGCAAAATGGGCCACTCCCTGAGTTTCGGCAGGTGCGATCTGGCCACCGTGACCGCCAAGGACGGCGCGCTGGCCGATTCCGCCGTCACCCTAGTCTGCAATCGCATCCAATCGGAACACGATCTGACCCCGGTGCTGGACGACGTCGGCTCCATCCCCGGGATTGACGGCGTCTTCGCGGTCAAAAACGGCAAAATCGGCATGTGGGGCAAGCTGCCGCAATTGGTTCGCAATGAAGACGCCGGGGCGCAGGCAAAAATCACCCGCGATCTGCGGTCCGACTTTCAGGGATAATTCCATTTCCAAATCAAGCGAAGCATCTTGCACAGCGCAAAACATCGCCGACGAAGGTCTGTCATATAAAGGCGAGATCTCTCCCTCTGGTCGAGATGACAAAAAGCGAAGCTATTCGTGGGGTTCGGAGACGCGGCCCAACGCAACCCTTGTCGGAATGAGGGCGCTGGAGCGCCCAGGGCTGCATTCCCACGCTGGAGCGTGGGAACGATCACACCAGGGGAGATCGTCGTGAATGCGACAGACTTCCTTTGCCCTGGAGATTTCTCGCTGCGCCCGAAATGAGCTTCACTTTTGAAAGAGAAATGGAATAAAACGGGCGAGGCGGGCGCCTGGCGGGCGGAAAAAGGTTCGGGATCGTCCACGGCCGTTCAACCGGCGCGGACGATCCCGAAAAAACGAGGCGGTCTGAAAACTGCTTATTCGGCGGCCGGAGTTGGCGTCGGCGCGTCGTTGTCCACCGGCATGCCCAGCGCCAAACGCAATTTGCGCTCGATGTCGGCAAGGGTTTCCGGGTGTTCCTTGAGGAATTTCTTGGCGTTTTCCCGACCCTGGCCAATGCGCTCGTCCTGATAGGAGTACCAGGCGCCGCTCTTGTCGACAATCTCGTTGGCCACGCCAAGATCCAGCACATCGCCGGTGCGGGACACGCCCTCGCCATAGATGATGTCCACATCCGCCTGCTTGAAGGGCGGGGCCACCTTGTTTTTGACGATCTTGATCTTGGTCAGGTTGCCGATGACGTCCTGGCCTTCCTTGATCTGGGTGGTTTTGCGGATGTCGATGCGGATCGAGCTGTAGAATTTCAGGGCATTGCCGCCGGTGGTGGTCTCGGGGTTGCCGAACATCACCCCGATTTTCATTCGAATCTGGTTGATGAAAATAAGCACGGTGTTGGTGCGGCTGAGCACGCCGGTGAATTTGCGCATCGCATGCGACATCAGCCGGGCCTGGAGGCCGACGTGCTGATCGCCGACGTTGCCGTCGATCTCAGCCCGGGGCACCAGCGCCGCCACCGAGTCGACGACCACGACGTCAATGCCGCCGCTGCGGATCAGAATTTCGGCGATCTCCAGAGCCTGCTCGCCGAAATCAGGCTGGGAAATCAGCAGGTTGTCGGTGTCCACCCCCAAACGCTCGGCATAGTTGGTGTCCAGGGCATGCTCGGCGTCGATAAAGGCCACGTTGCCGCCCCGGCGCTGCGCCTCGGCAATCACGTGCAGGGCCAGGGTTGTTTTGCCCGAGGATTCCGGGCCGTAGATTTCGGTTACCCGGCCGCGCGGCAAACCGCCGACGCCCAGGGCCAGATCGACCGAAAGAATGCCGGTGGGAATGACCGGGATCAACTCCCGCTCCGTGGTTCCCAGCCGCATAATCGAACCCTTGCCGAACTGGCGGTGGATCTGGGTGATGGCGTTGTCGACGCTTTTTAAACGGCCTTCACTGATATCATTGGACACTGTCATCGAATTCTCCTTATCTGACCTGTATTAACTCGCAAGTAACGCCCGGCGCACCATGTCCACTGCCGTTTGCGCGGTTTTTTCCTGAATTTGTCGGCGAGAGCCGTTGAATCGGCACAGCCGGTCAACCACCGTGTTGTGATATGAAAGGCCAAGGTAGACCGTGCCCACCGGCTTTTCCGCCGTGCCGCCGCCGGGCCCGGCAATGCCGGTGGCCGAGACGGCGATGTCGCAGCCCAGTCGCTGCGCCGTCTGGCTGGCCATGGCCCGGGCGGTTTCGCCGCTCACCGCGCCGTATTGGGCAAGCAGATCGGCCTCAATGCCGAGTAAGCCCTCTTTCAAGGCGTTGGAATAGACAATCACCCCGCCCTTGAACCATCGTGAACTGCCCGCAGCCTCGGTGATCAACCCCCCGATCAGGCCGCCGGTGCAGGATTCGGCCACCCCGAGCATCAATCCCCGCTCGCGCAGCAGCCGGCCCGTTGCCGAGGCTAGGGTCTCCTGATCAACGCCGTAGATGTTCTCCCCCAGGGCCTCGCGAATGACCGCGTCCGCCGTCCGGAATTGGGGATCGTCGACGCCGCGCTCGAGGTTGTGGGCCGTCAGGCTGACGTGAACCTCGGCCCCGACCGGGTAATACCCGATCTGCACCCCGTTCTGCTCCAGGGCGTGCAGCCGTTTGTTGATCTCGATTTCAAACAGACCGCAGGTGCGGTAAACCCGCTGACTGACGGGCACCGCAGGCGAGGCGTCAAAGGTTTGCAAACCGGGCAACACCTTGTCGCGCAGCAGCATCTCCATCTGCGGCGGCACGCCGGGCAAGAAATAGATGGGCTTGCCCTGATAACGGAGCAGGTAGCCGGCCATCCGGCAGTCGTCGTCCAGCACCTCGGCCCCTTCGGGCAGTTGCGCCAGCTTGGCCAGCGAAACCGCCGCCTTGCCGTCGTCTTTGCCCATCCGCGACTCGATGTTGGCCTGCACGCAGGGATGAGTGGCAACCTTCAGCTCCAGGGCCTGGATCACCGCCTCGTTGGTCAGGTCGTCGGTGGTGGCGCCGAGGCCGCCGGTCACCAGGACAAAATCGGAACGCGTGATCGCCGCCTTGAGGGTCGAGCCGATCAATTCCGGGTCGTCGCCGATGGTGTGCATGGCCTGGACGGCATGGCCCAGCAGAAACAGTTGCCGGGCCGCATAGCCGCTGGTGGTGTTGCTGATGCGGCCCGAGGTCAGCTCGTCGCCAATCGCAATTATTTCTCCAATCATTCCGTCGTCCTCACAGGTCACAGGCCACAGGTTGAAGCGCCAGCTTACCTGTTTTGGCGACTTTCCTCAAGCAGGTCCTCGGCCAGCAGACCCATCGGTTGCCCGTCCTCAACCGCGACCAGCCGCACCGGAACCACCTTGCGGATCAGCCCGGAGCCGCCGGCAAACAGGATCGGCACATAATTTTCGGAAAAACCCTGCAACAGCCCGGTCTTGCTCTGCCGCCGCTCAACCAGCACCTGATGAACCCGGCCGATGTTGTCCGCGTACATGGCCTGCCGTTTTTCCGCATCCAGGACCCGCAATCGCCGCACCCGCGCCTCTTTCACCGGGCCTGGCTGTTGCTCTCGCATGGAGGCGGCCAGGGTGGAGGGCCGGCGGGAATAGGGAAAGACATGGAGATAACTGACCGGCAGATCGGCCAGCAAACGGTAGGTGTTCTCCGCCTCCTCCTCGGTTTCGCCGGGAAAACCGCCAAGCACGTCGCACCCGATGGCGGCGGCGGGCAGGCTTTGGCGCACCCGCTGGATGACCTCGGCAAATTCGGCGCGGTCGTAGCGTCGGTTCATCCGCGCCAGCACCTGGTCGTCGCCGCTCTGCAGCGGGATGTGCAGATGGGGCATGAAATTGGCGTGTCGGCCCATCAGCTCCAGCAAATGCTCGTTGACCTCGGTCGGTTCGATCGAACTGAGCCGCAGGCGGAGACCGGGAAAGTCACGACAGAGCCGGTCGAGCAGGCTGTAGATGGTCTCGCCCTCGCTCAGATCCAGGCCGTACTTGCCGACGTTGATGCCGGTGATCACCAGCTCGCGGTAGCCCTGCTCGCTGAAAACCGCCGTCTGCTCAAGCACCCCGGCCAGGGGCAGGCTGCGGCTGCGGCCCCTGGTGTAGGGCACGATGCAGTAGGAGCAAAAGTTGTCGCAGCCGTCCTGAATGCGGAGATAGGCGCGGGTGCGGCCCCGAAAGCGTTTAACCGGCAGGTCGCAGATCTCCTTTTTTTCGCGGATCTTACCCATCAACATGACCAGATCGCGCGCGTGCTCGGACAACGCCGCCTCCACCAGCAGATGCTTGTTGCCGTTGCCGACGATGGTCACCGGAGCCACCGGTTGTTCGGCCAGATTGAGCACGGTTTCCGGGTCCATCTGGGCGTAGCAGCCGGTGACCACGACCCGGGCGTCGGGATGCTCGTGGAGCACCCGGCGGATCAGTTGCCGCGACTGCTGGCCGGCCTTGGCCGTGACCGTGCAGGTGTTGATCACGTACACGTCCGCAGCGGCCTGAAAAGGGACCATCTCGCAGCCCAGGGCCTCAAAGCGGCTGGCGAAAGCGGCGGACTCGAACTGGTTGACCTTGCAGCCCAGGGTGGTGATGGCGATCCGTTTCATGCCTGCTCCTCTGCAGTTGGGCCGGCGGCGATCACCGCGCTGCCGAGAACCCGGTCGTCCGCATAGAACACCGCGAACTGGCCCGGGGTGACTGCGCGCTGCGGAGCGTCAAAGACCAGCCTCCATTGCTCAGGGCCGGTCCGGGTCAATTCGGCCGTGGCCGGGGTGTGGCGCGAGCGCAACTGCACCAGGCCGCGCCAGGGCAGGGTGGGCGGCGTCTGCGTCCAGGCAAGCGATTGCAGGGTGCAATCAACGCGCAACAAGTCCTGATTTTTGCCGACAATCAAGCGGTTGCCGGCGCCGTCCAACTCCACCACATACCAGGGTGTGGCGTCGGGCAACCCCAGACCGCGGCGCTGACCAATGGTGTAATGCCACACGCCCTGGTGCTCGCCGATTTTTCGGCCGTCGCGGGTCAGCACCGGGCCGACGGCATCGCCCAGGCCCTGCCCGGCAAGGAAGGCCGGCAGTCCCTGGTCGAGAAAGCAGACGTCCTGGCTCTCCTCGCCGCCGAACTGAAAGCCCAGCGCAGCGGCACGCTCGCGAACCTGCGCCTTGGTCCAGTCGCCCAGGGGAAACAGCAGGGGGCGCAACTGTACGGCGGAAAGCCGGGCCAGGAAATAGGATTGATCCTTGCCGGGGTCAGCGCCCCGGCCCACCCATTGCTGCTCGCCGTCGGCACAGATGCGGGCGTAATGGCCGGTGGCGACGCGCTCCATCCCCGCCGCCAGCATGGCCTCGGCCAGCAGGCCGAATTTGACGGCGCGATTGCAGCGGATGCAGGGATTGGGCGTCAAACCGGTGTGATAGCTCTGGGTGAAATACCCGATGACCTGCTCGGTGAACGGCTGGCGGAGATCGATCAGGGTCAGCGGCAGCGACAGTCGCTCGGCCGCTTCCCGTACCCGAAGCTGCTGGGCCTCCAGATCGGCCAACGGCAAGATCATGAAAAATCCGTGGACCGCGTGGCCTTGCTCCTGCAACAGCGAGGCGGCCATGGTGGAATCGACCCCGCCGCTCATGGCGACGCCGACCTTGAGTGCAGTCATGCGCACTGATCCTGGGGAGAGACGAAACGGTACCGGCGACAGCGGCGGCGGCCAAAGGCTGCGCCCGGAAAACAGGCAGGCAGACTCACAGCAGCGACGTCAACACCTCGCAGTCGCGGCAGATTTCCATCTTTTCCTTCCAGTTTTTGTCCGCCGCGCACTCGCAGCGGGTGCCGCTGAGGAACCAGCAGAGATGGCCCGCCTGAAATTCCCAGGCCGGACATTCCTTTTTCCGGTCGCATTTTTTGATTGTCCAACAGTCCTTGCGCTTGGCCTGGTCGTCGCCCCGCTGATTGACTGCCAGAAAATAAAGCTGGCGTTCCACGTGAATGGGAATGGCGCGCCAGCCCTGTTCGTAACTCTGCACGGCTTTAAGAGAAACTCCGAGCAATCCGGCCAGCGCTTTTTGGGTTTTCCCCAGTTTTGCCCGCAAATGAGAGAATGTTTCACGATTCATAATTCCGCCCCGGATAAAAGAATGCCTAAGCCAAGAGATACCACAAGGTGCGGAGGCCGGCAATCCATTTTCCCGGTCGCCGGGCATCCGGCGATGGTTGCGGGCGGCACGGCAGGGAGACGGAAAAGTCCCTGGAAAAGTGGAAAATAATAGTGTATTTTCCTTCATACAGAAAGGATTGGCGGCGTTTTCCGCGCCGTCCTTGCACGAGACACGATTTGACTCCCCAACCGGGACAAGAGAGCGGCACACATGACCGAACAGCAGAAATTGAACGGCACCGGAATATCGAGATTGAAACGGGCAATAACCTGCTCGTCTGCGGGCATGTCCGCCGCCTTTCGCAATGAGGAGGCCTTTCGTCAGGAGGTGCTTCTGTGCCTGGTGCTGCTGCCCCTGGCCTGCTGGCTCGGCGCCGACAATGTGGAACGAGCCCTGCTCGCCGGCAGCGTGCTCCTGGTGCTGATTGTCGAACTGATCAACACCGCCGTTGAAGTGGTGGTCAACCGCATCAGCATCGACCGGCACGAGCTGTCCGGCCTGGCCAAGGACCTCGGCTCGGCCGCCGTCACCATGGCAATCCTCACCACCACCGTCATCTGGGGCTTGGTGCTGTTCACCTGAAGGGTGGGCACGGCAGTATCGCGCCCACCAACAACGCTCATTTATTACGATTTTTTCCCTTAGCCGCCTGGCTGCAAATTCCCCCTCCGTCTCCCTGCGGGAGGGGCATTCTTTTGCTTGCCCAAAGAAAAGAAGCAAAAGAAAGGGCCGCCCTGCCGCTGAGACGACCCCGGTCGCCCACCGTGGCCTCCAGCGCCAGTTCGCAGCAGCTCACCACGCCGCCGCCCCGCCCCTTTTTCCTGTGATTTCCGTTTAATTTCAGTAAATTAAAAATTAACTTTCGCCCTCCCTGGCAGGGTGTCGTTTGCAACGCAACCGTTCTTTCCCTTGTGGTTGATTTTCTGTTTGACACACAGAAAATGATTTTGTAACACTTCCCATTGTCAGATATTACTGACGCAAAATTTGTATTACTTCGTTGTCCATACGTTCGCGCTCTGGATGAAACGATAAGACCACGATGCAGCAAACATCTCGCAAGGAGGAATCTTCATGCACATGGCTGACGCGCTGCTTTCACCCGCCGTTGGCGGCGTCATGTGGGCAACCACCGCCGCAACCATCGCCTTTTGCGCCAAGAAAACGCAACGGGATCTTGACGACCGCAAAGTCCCCCTGATGGGCGTGCTTGGCGCGTTTATCTTTGCCGCCCAGATGATCAACTTCACCATCCCGGCCACCGGTTCCTCCGGTCACCTCGGCGGCGGCATGATCCTGGCCATCCTGCTTGGCCCCTATGCGGCCTTCCTGGTGATTGCCTCGGTGCTGACCGTGCAGGCCCTGTTTTTTGCCGACGGCGGCTTGCTGGCCTTGGGCTGCAACATCTTCAACCTCGGCGTCTTTCCCTGCTTTATCGCCTATCCCTTGATCTACAAGACCATCGCCGGCGACGGCAAAAGCCCAAAGCGGTTGGCCTTCGGGGCCACGCTCGCCGCGATTGTCAGCCTCCAACTGGGAGCGCTGGGGGTGGTGCTTGAAACCGTTGCCTCCGGGATTTCGGCCTTGCCGCTGGGCGACTTCCTCGCCGCCATGCTGCCGATCCATTTCGCCATCGGGCTGGTGGAGGGCCTGGTCACCACGGCGGTGATTTCCTTTGTCTGGAAGGCGCGCCCCGAGATCCTTGCGTACAGCGCCGTCTCCCGCCCCTTGGGCAACCTGTCCATCGCCAAGGTGCTGACCGGACTTGGCCTTGCGGCGATTGTCACCGGCGGGGCGCTGTCCTGGTTTGCCTCCTCGTTCCCCGACGGCCTGGAATGGTCCATGGCCAAAACCTCGGGGCAGGAAGAGCTCGAAGCCCCGCACCAGGGGATTCACCATTTGCTCGCCGGCATCCAGGAAAAAACCGCGTTTCTGCCGGATTACGCCTTCCAGAGCAACGAACCCCAAGCGAGCGCCTCGGAAGCGTCGGCGCCGTCCTGGCCGGCGGTGGACGCAGGCACAACCACCTCGGGCCTGGTGGGCGGCGGGCTCACCCTGTTCCTGGCCGTTGCCGTCGGATTTATGTTGAGACGACGAACGCAGTTCCGATAACCCTTTTCCCTGCTTGCAGCGCGCGTTGTTCAAGCAGCGGTGGTTTCGCGCCATCGCTGCTTTTTTTCATGTGTCGAGGCTGCGCCCGGAGGCGCGTGCATGGCCAACATCGAATCCGCTTTTGTTGATCTGGGGCTTCTGGACGCGCTTGCCGCCCGGGATTCGATCGTCCACCGGCTCGATCCCCGGGTCAAGGTGATGACCGCGGCGCTGTTTGTGCTCTGCGTGGTTTCCTTCGACAAATACGTTATTGCCGCCATGCTGCCGTTTGCCCTGTTTCTGAGTCTGGTCCTGGGGCTGGCCGGCATCCCGGCCCGGTTTGTCCTCAAACGCCTGGTCCTGGTTGCGCCCTTTGCCGTGCTGCTTGGCCTGTTCAATCCTTTTTTTGACCGGCAAATCCTGCTGCACCTTGGTCCTGTCGCCGTTTCCGGCGGCTGGTTGTCGTTTCTTTCCATCCTGCTGCGCTTTGGCCTGACTGTCGGCGCCATGCTGACCCTGATTGCGGTCACCGGCTTCAACGGCGTCTGCATGGCCATGGAAAAAATGGGCATGCCCAAAATCTTTGCGGTGCAGTTGCTGCTGCTCTATCGCTATATTTTTGTATTGGCGGACGAAGGCCAGCGGATGCACCGGGCCAGGGCGCTGCGGTCGTTTGACGGCCGGGGAACCGGAATCACAACCTATGGCCATCTGATTGGCGGCCTGCTGCTGCGCACCCTGGATCGGGCCCAGCGCATCCATCTGGCCATGCTCTGCCGGGGTTTTGACGGCACGATCCGCACCAGCCGGCCGCCCCGGCTGGTCGCCCGCGACGTCCTGCTGTTCGCCCTCGCCTGTCTGCTCCTCATCGCCATGCGCCGCTACGATTGCTCGTTGCTGCTGGGGCAGTTTCTCACCGAACTTGTCCCATGAGCCCCATTCCATGAGCCATCACATCGTTGAAGTCCAGGATCTGAGCTACACCTATCCCGACGGCGCCGCTGCGGTGCGCGGCATCTCCTTTCGCATCCACCACGGCGAGTCGGTGGCCGTGGTCGGGGCCAACGGAGCCGGCAAATCGACCCTGCTGCTCCATCTCAACGGCGCGCTCACGCCCCAGCGCGGCTCCGTGCGCATCGGCGATTTCCCCCTCACCAAGGCCACCCTCAGGGACATCCGCCGCACGGTTGGGATGATTTTCCAGGACCCGGACGACCAATTGTTCATGCCAACGGTGTTTGAGGACGTCGCCTTTGGTCCGCTCAACCTTGGCCTCCCGCCCGAAGAGGTGGAGCAGCGGGTGCTCGCCTCCCTGGCCCGGGTCGGGGTGGAGCATCTCCGCGACCGGCCGCCCTATAAGTTGTCCGGCGGCGAAAAACGGGCGGTCTCCATTGCCGCGGTGCTGGCGATGTCGCCCGACATCCTGGTCATGGACGAGCCCTCGGCCAATCTGGACCCGCGCGCCCGCAGAACCCTGATCGAACTCCTGGCCGGTTTTCACCACACCAAGATCATCGCCACCCACGACCTCGACCTGGTGCTCGATCTCTGCCCGCGCACCATCGTTATCCGGGAAGGCCAGATCATGGCCGACGGGCCCACCCGTGATATTTTCACCAACGACCGGCTGCTTGAAGAAAGCCATCTGGACAAACCGTTGCGGATGCAGGCCTGTCCGGTCTGCAGTGGGAGTATGGCGCGGAAGGCGGAGGACGCCGGCTCAGCTCACGAGCACTGAGCGCAGCCCGGCCCGACCAGCCGGCTGCAGCCGCCGGGTCCCGGCAGCACCTGGATGCGGAGGTCGATGCGGTCCTTGAGCATCGGCACGTGGGATATGACCCCGATCAGCTTGCCGTCCTGCTGCAGTTCGGCCAGGGTCTGGAGAGCGACGTCCAGGGCCTCTTCGTCGAGCGCGCCAAACCCCTCGTCCAGGAACAGGGAATCGACCCGGACATTGTGGCTGGCCATGGCCGACAGGCCCAACGCCAGGGCCAGACTGACCAGAAAGCTCTCGCCGCCGGAGAGATTGCGGGTCGAGCGGATCTCGCCGGCCTGGTAGTTGTCGATCACCAGCAGGGCCAGGGGTTCCTTGGGATCGCGGAGCAGGATGTAGCGGTCGCTCATCTTGCGCAACTGGCGGTTGGCGTGGCTGATCATCACCTCAAAGGTCAGCCCCTGGGCAAACACCCGGAATTTCTTGCCGTCGGCCGAACCGATCAGCAGGTGCAGCAGTTCCCACCGCTCCAGTTCCTTCTCCTGGGCGGCCAGGGCCAACCGCTGGGTTTCAAACTGGATCGCGTGGCGACGGTTGACCGTCAGCCGTTCCCGGTCGGCGCCGATGCGCTGCTGCAGGGTTTCCAGTTCCTGGGCGCGCGCCGCCTGCTCAATGAGCAATTCCGGCTGCTCCTGCTCGCCCTGACGCTGCGCCTCTTCCCGGGCCAGCGCTGCCTGCCCTTCCGCCCTGCGGGCGACGAGCACCACCTGTTCCTTGTCCAGCCCCTGCTTGATTACATCCAGTTCCGCCAGAGTCTCAGGGGGCAGCAGGGCTGCGCAAAAAGCGGCCAGGTTGTCAAATCCGGCCGCAGGCAGACGGCCGAGCAATGCCGCCTCCAGGTCCCGGCTCTGCGGCAGCAGGATTGCGGTTTCCTCGGCCCCGACCCGCAGCTGTTCGCTCTGGGCGTGCAGGGTTTTGTCGATGGCGGCGAGGCGGGTGCGGACGGCCAGCTCCCGCTTCTCTGCCTGCTGCACCATGGTTTTGAGCTTCTGTTCTTCGAGATTGGGGTCCCGGTCGCCGTAGAGCTCAAACCGCTCTCCCCGTAATCGCCCCTCTTCCCGGCGCGCCTCCTCAAGCTCGGTGGCCTGCCGGGCCAGGGTCGTGTCGATGGCGGCCAGCAGCAGGTCGGCCTTGTCCTGCTCCGCCTGCAACTGGACCTGGAGCCGCAACAATTCCTCTCGCTGCTGCTGTTGGGCCTTCCACGCCTGCTGCCGGGCTTCCAACTGACTCAGCAATAAACCGGCCTGCTGCGGGGGACATTCGCCAATCCCAAACGGCTGCAACTGGGCCAGCAGTTCGGCGCGGCCGGCGGCGATCAGCCCGCGTTCCTCCTCGGCCTGCCCCGCCAGTCGGCCCATCTCGTGTTCAATCGCCTCGCCGGCGTGACGGGCCGCCTCCGCCTGCCGAAGCACATCAGCGTGGCGGGCTGCGGCCTGCTCCAGCGCGGCGGCCACGGCCTGCAGGCTGCCTTCCGCCGCTTCGACGGCCTGGATGCGTTGCCGCAGGGCCGCCGTCTCCTCTCCCTGCTTGTGTCTGGCCTCCAGCAACCCGGCCGGCGAATCTGCACCGGCGTCGTCTCCCAAAAGCTCGCGCATTGCGTTCAGCTGCCCGGCAACCTCCCCAAGTCGCAGCCGTCCAGCTTCGATGCTGCGCCGGGCGTGTTCGCTGTCCTTGTTGAGGCCAACCAGCGATTCGCGCTGCTCGGCAATCAGCAGCTGGGTCCGTTCCAGCTCGGCCTGGGCCTGGGCAAGGGGCTCGTCCGTGCCTGCGGCGATGGGCCGCTCAACAGCCCAGGGGTGTTCAATCGCGCCGCACAGGGGGCAGGGATCGCCCTCGGCCAGCCGGGCGCGATCCTCCTCGTAGCTGCGGATGCGCAACGCCAGGAGATGGTTGCGCTCGCACTGCGCCGCCAGTTGCTGCTGGAGTTGCCGTTTGTCCTCCAGAACCTGCAAGGCGCTGGCGTGTTGCCGCGTGGTCTCCTGCAAGACGGCGAGCCCGCCGACCAACCCGGCCAGCTCCTCTTCCAGGGCCTTGCGCCGGGTCAGGAGTTCGCCGGCCTGTTCCAGCCGCCGCAGCCGTTGTTCTCCCTGCTCGATCCGGTCCCGCCAGAACGAAAGGGGCTGGCCCTCCAATAGGTTCTGAATGTACGCCTGCGCCTCCTGCCGCCGCTGTTGCAGCTCCGCCGCCGCCTGGGCCGCCTGCGCCTCGGCCTGACTGAGGCGAGCGACAGTCGAAGCCGCCTCTTTGCGGGCGGCCTGCTGGTGCGCGTGGCTCTGCGTCAACCGAACCAGCTCCTTTTCCCGTGTCCCGAGCTGCTGGAGTTGCTGACGAAAACCGGCCAGATGCTCGACCAGCAGCCCGTCGGCGGCATGGTCGCGCAAAAAGGCGTCGACCCGATGCAGGCGGCCAGCGGTCTCGGCCGCGGCCTGCGCCTGCTCCCGTCGGCGGAGCAGCGCCTGTTCGCGTTCCTGCCCGGTTTGCCGCTGACTAGCGCTCACCTGGGCAATGATCTTTTTCTTCTCGTGAATATGAAGATCCAGCGCCCGCACGATTTTGATCGTTTCATGCTCCCGGCCCTGAAGCTCCACCGCCTCCTGCACCTGTTCACAGGCTCGGACATGCTCCTCGGCAACCTGGCGGTGCTCCTGCTGCATCCGGTCGCTCGCGGCGCGCAACTCTTCGCCCCGGACGCGCAAAGCGCTCATCCGCTCCTGCACCTGGGTCAGCCGGGCGTAATCAGCAAACAGCGTCTGGGCGCGCTGGCCCAGGTCCAGTCTGGCCAGATCAGGCCCGGCCAGCTGGCGGCGCTGCTCCAAATCGAGCAGTTGCGCCTCAATGGTCGCCAGCTGCGTCTTGAGCGACTGGATGGCGGCAAGCCGGTGCAGGGACTGGCCAATCCGGGTCAACTGCTCTTGCAGGCCGGTCGCCGCCGCGGCGCCTTCGTTGATCGCGGTCACAAGCGCCTGTTCCTGCTCCTCGTCGAGCAGCGCGACATTGCCCATGGCCTCCTGCAGCAGGCCGACCTTGCGCCGTTCCTCGCTGGTGCGCTCGTGCACCGCCATGGAGATGCGCGAATACACCGAGGAGCCGGTGATCTGCTCCAGGATCGGGGCGCGCTGATCGGCGTCGGCTTCGAGAAAGGCGGCGAAGTCGCCCTGGGCCAGGAGAATCGAGCGGGTGAAACGATCATAATCCATGCCGGTGGTCTGCTCCACCAGCCGGCCGACCTCCCGGCTCCGGCTTTCCAGCACCTTGCCGCTCGCAGCGTCGACCATCTCGTGCCGGGGCGGTTGCAGATCGCCCACCGGACTGCGGCGGGCGCGGTGCTGGCCCCAGTGGCAGCGGTAACGCCCCTGGCGGGTCTCGAATTCCACCTCAGCAAAGCAGTCGCCGGCCCGGCGGGACATAATCTCGTTGCTGCCTTTGCTGATGTGACCCAGGCGCGGCGTGCGCGCAAACAGGGCCAGACAGATGGCGTCGAGGATGGTGGATTTGCCGGCGCCGGTGGGGCCGGTGATCGCGAAGATGCCCGAAGCCGCGTATTCGGGCGCGGTGAAGTCGATGGCCCAGGAACCGGTCAGCGAATTGAGGTTGCGCAGTCGGACGGCAAGAATTCTCATGCCCCGCCCTCCGCCTCGTTGTCTTGTTGGGCTAAAGCCTCGGTGATCTCGCCAAAGGCGCCGCGCAGCAGGCGCCGCTGGCTCTCTTCGATCTGCTCGCCCTCCAGACGGCGTTCAAAGACCTGGTCGACGGTCAAATCATCAAGCGATTCCGCCTCCTGCCCTTGCTGCAGCGCGTAATCGTAGATGCGGTTGTTGCGGATGCGCAGCACCACCAGCTCCGAGCCTTCAACCGCCGCCAGCATCTGTTCCCGCAGATTGGCAACAACCGCCTCGCTGTCGTAATGGAGTTCAATCCAGGCGGTTGAGCCCTCGGCCTTGAGTTGCGCAAGGCCGCCCAGCAGCTGGTCCAGATCGCCACGCAGGGTGGCCAGCGCTTGAAAGGCGGGAACCGCGACGGGCTCGGCCGCAATGTCCCGCCCCTCGGCGGCAAGGAAAAGCACCGCCTTGCCCTGGCCGGCCTCGGCAAAGCTCATCGGCAGCGGCGCGCCGCAGTAGCGCCGGGTTGCGGAGCCGGCAACCAACTGGCCGATGTGCAGATGGCCCAGGGCCAGATAATCGATGCAGTCGGGGAAGCTGGTCCCTTCGATCCGGTCCAGGCCGCCGATGCTCAGCTCGCGCACGCCGTCGCCCTCCCTGGTTTGCCCGCCTGCGACAAACAAATGCCCCAGGGCAATCAGGGGCAAGTCGGGGTCGATCTCCCGGCGCAGCAGGTCGGCCTCGGCGCAAACCTGCTGGTAATGGGACCGGACGCCCTCGCGCAGCTGCCGCCCCTTTTCCTCCAGGGTTTCGCCGGCTGCGGCAAGGCGGATGTCCCGGTCGCGGAGAAAGGGCACGGCGCAGACCACGAGCTCAGGCGTTCCATGGCGGTCCCGCAGCAGCAGGATCTCCTTGTCGGGTTGATCGCCGGCCATGCCCACCACATGGATGTCGAGCTGGCGCAGCAGTTCGCGCGGGGCCTCCAGCAGGGCCGGCGAGTCGTGGTTGCCGCCAATTACCACCACATGGCGGCAGGCCGACCCGGCCAGTCGATGGAGGAATCGGTAATAGAGCGACTGGGCGCGGCTGCCCGGCGCGGTGGTGTCAAAGACGTCGCCCGCCACCAGCAGCGCGTCAATCCCCTGCGCCTCAATCAGCCCGGCCAGCCAGTCAAGAAACCGGCTCTGCTCTTCGTGGCGCCGTCGACCGTGGAACCGATGGCCCAGGTGCCAGTCCGAGGTGTGAATCAACCGCATGACAATCGGCAAATGCAGTTCAATGTGGTTAATAAGCGCTGATCTTGACGTCCATGGTGAAGACCTCGCCTTCCACCTCTTTGACCAACGCCTGGCCGGCAATCACCGTCTTGCCGTCATAGGTCAGGGTGGGCCCGCCGTGGAGCTGCCAGCCGCGGTTGAGTTTGTCGGAAACGCGCTTGCAGAAGGTTTCGTCGTCGGGTCCGGTAATACAGCTGTACAGTTGCATGTTCTCGCCTTATGAAAGGAATGATGTGAAGGAAGGCGCGCCGCTCCCCGGTGCGGGGCGTGGACGCGCGCGCACTATACTAGATCGGACCGGAGATCGACAAATGATTCATCGCCCTTTTGATCCGTTCCGCGACCGACTGAGCCGGGACATCCGCAATCAGCTGTCCGAATCCCTGCTGGTCTGTTTGCGCGAGCGTCGACTCGCCCCCGCCCAAGCGACGGCGGACCGTTTTCTGGCCGCCGCTCCCGGCCCCGAGCAGGCGGCCTACATCAGCACCCGCTTGGCGCGGTACGCGCGGTTTCTTGAGCTGGCCGAGACAGGTCCGACCGATGTGCTGTGGCAGGGCTTGGCGCTGTGGGATCTGGGCCTGCACTTTGAAGTGCATGAGATTCTGGAGCACGCCTGGCTGCGCGCCCACGGGGAGGAAAAGGCCTTGCTCCAGGCCATGATCCGGGCGGCCGGGGTGTACATCAAGGGGGAATATGGATTTGCTGACGGAGTTGGCAAGCTGGCCGCCAAGGCCCTGCCGGCGCTTGTGGCCAATCGGGAGCGGCTGGCCGCCTACACCGACCCTGATCGCCTGCTCAACGCCCTGCGCAACCTCGAAGAACCGTCGCCGCTCCTGCTTGCCTGAACAATTTTCCTCGGTTCTGCGCTGCGGCAGGGTTGACGCCGCCGCGTGTTTCCGAGTAAGGTGGCGAACCGATGATGGCCGCCTACGACGATCATCGAAAAGGAACCAGTCTTTTCAGGTTCCGCACACCGCACGCAACGCCGCGCCCGTAGCTCAGCTGGATAGAGCACCGGACTTCGAATCCGGGTGTCGGGGGTTCGAATCCCTCCGGGCGTACCAGAATATCAAAGGGTTAGAGAGAAATCTCTAGCCCTTTTTCTTTTTTTAGTGCATTTTCAGTGCAGTTGCGCGCAAGCGCTGCCCACTATCAACCACACTCACCAGACAATGGCAAACATCCAAGAAGTCAAAGGAAAGCACGGCATTAAGTACCGCGTTCTTATCCGGTTGCAAGGGTTCCCTGTCCAATCAGCTACGTTTTCCCGGAAAACAGACGCAAAGAAATGGGCGGCAGAAACAGAAAGCGCGATTCGAGCCGGTCGCTATTTTAAGACCATCGAGGCCAAACGCCATTCCGTCGGAGAAATGATAGACCGGTACATATCGGATATTGTGCCAGGCAAAAAAGACCAGGCCAATACAACCCGCCAGCTGCTCATCTGGAAAGCTCAAATCGGCCACCTAGTCCTTGCCGACGTGACCACGGCCTAATCGTTTCCGTCCGCGATCAACTACTAAAGGAATCAAGATGTACAGGAGCAATGTTGACTCAAAGTATAACACCAAATCGGCACCATATTCCATCGGTATAAGTTTTCCTCATTGCAGTGGTTGACGTCTCCAGCCTTTATTTAGGGCGCCATGGCCTCCAGCAGGCGTTGAGTATAAGCCGGAAGCTCCCCAAACTCTTTTGCGCAGATCATTAGTTGACGGTGGGCCCAACCGTCGGTGAGCGGAATATGGCAAAGTGCCAGGTCACTGCCGTACCGCAGGGCAGCGGTTGCGGACACAACGGCAATGCCAACGTTCCCAGCCACAACGCGGCAGACCGCATCAAAGTCATGAAGGCGAACACGATAGTCGATACGGCACCCTAACCGCTCCGCATGGCCATCCAGATGATCCTGTAGAGCACTTCCCTTTGTAAGCCCAACGAATGGGTATCCGAGCAGGTCGCTGAAACTGACAGATTCCTTGCCTGCCAAGGGGTTGTGACGAGGCATGACCGCCACCAGTTGGTCTATCCGGAACGGTTTCACGGCAAGTCGTCCATGATCTACGGAATCTGCGACTATCCCTAAGTCGGCCCATCCTATTGTCACAAGCCGTACTATCTCCCCGCTGGGGCACTCCTGGAGCTCGACGTTAATATGGGGATGGCGGCTCAGAAACGGGCAGAGAAGATCAGGCAGAAACTCGGTTAGCGCTGCGGTGTACAAAGCAGCCTTACCTGCGCTCTAACTCCTCTCGCATGCTCCCCTAGCGCTCCCCGCATATCCGCTACCTGCCGTAAAATAGTTCGAGCATGCTGGACTAGGGTTAGCCCCGCTGCTGTTGGCTCAATGCCATGCCGCATCCGCTCAAGCAGCGATGTGCCCAGATCATCCTCCATTCCTCGGATACGGGCGCTGGCAGCGGCCAACGCCAAGTGGGCTCGGTCGGCTCCAGCTGTAATACTGCCAGCTTCAACCACATGCAGAAACAGGCGCAGATCGGTCATGTCGAAACGCATAGCCCCTCCGGACGGTCATAATGTTGCCATCAAGGCTTCGTATTACACGAAGTTATGCTTAAAATATCCCGCATTGACCGGATAAGCAAGTTGCGTTACAACCACCCAATGGACAATATATTTCTGATATTTCTTGCAGGATTACTTGCAGGAATCATGAATTCAGCGGCCGGTGGAGGATCCTTTATCACCTTGCCAGCGCTGATATTCGCTGGCATGCCTTCGGTTTCTGCGAATGCATCAAGCACGGTTGCTCTGTTTCCCGGCAGTCTTGCCGGAGCCTGGGCCTATCGCAGTGAATGCACCACTTTCAACGGTGCGCCGCTCAAAATGATGATGGCTGTCAGCCTCGTAGGGGGTTTGTCCGGCGCTCTACTGCTCCAACTTACCCCGACGACGCTCTTTGACAAAGCGATCCCTTGGCTGCTGGCAACGGGAACTGTAGCCTTCGCTGTCGGGCCGCGACTAGGACGTTTTATTTCCCCGACCTCGACATCACAGAGGCGGCCAATCGTAATCCTTGCGGCCCAGGCGGTGTTGGGCGTCTACGGCGGCTATTTTGGAGGCGCTGTCGGTATTATGATGATGGCAGTTTGGAGCCTGTTCGGCATCACAGATATCAGGTCTATGAATGGTGTCAAGACGCTACTAGTGGGTGTGACGAATGCCGCCGCTGTTTTCTGGTTTGCGGCAGTGGGCCTGGTATGGTGGCCCCAGACTTTTACCATGCTGACGGGAGCGGTCATCGGCGGCTACAGTGGAGCTCATTTCGCCCGCCGCCTCAATCCCGTGTGCTTGAGGAGGGGTATTACCGTTTTCAACATTTTGATAACGGCATGCTTTTTTTTGAAAAGTATAGGGTAACACAAGGCCTGCGCTGCTCCCCCAAAAAAACAAGCAGAGCACTGTGACGCCCTCATTGATGCTTAGGAAACTGGCCCCTCGTCTCCGGTTCCAGCACTCTGAACATCAACGTCATTATCAACATGACTGTCCTGCAGTGGGTGGGCTGCTTCTGTCGCTTGGCGTACTGCATCCGCGCCGCGCTCATTCCACAAATCCCAGAAATCGGCGGCTCTTCGACGAATCAAGTGGATTTGAGTAAATTCTGTATCGGTGCGGCCAGCAGGTAGATGATGCTGATAAAGGTGTCGTCGTTTCTATATCCCCTGGCCCTGCATTTGGCCGCCTGGAAGATACCGTTGAGTGCTTCGATTCGGGCGTTGTTGTGCCCCGAGATCCAGCGGGCGCAAATGGCCTCGCGGTGTTTCTCGATTGTTCGCAGGGCTTTGCGGACCGGCTTGAGGAGATCAATATCGTCGGTCAGTGATCGGGCGACATTGAGAAACGTGGTCAACCGCCATTTGGCGCCTCTGACGGTAGTCGCTTGGCGCACCCAGCGAAGCATTTCCTTGATTCGCCATGCCTTGGAGGTGTGCAGATCCATGCTCATCAGTTCTGCCAGCGCGTCGATCTGCTTCTCC